>Ga0247740_1000024_pt1 | contig 70824 bp, 111 predicted proteins | sample UWRJL148409B2_FD_180942 | JGI IMG/M metagenome (GOLD analysis project Ga0247740, IMG submission 180942) | Plant litter microbial communities from Arlington Agricultural Research Station in Wisconsin, United States - UWRJ-L148-409B-2 | ecosystem: Environmental > Terrestrial > Plant litter >...
CGCCCCATGCCCAAGCTGAATAAAGGTCAAAGGCAGACTCACAAGCCGATTGCACGTTCTCGGGCGCAATGCCTACGTCACCTATCCACTCGGGGGTGGCGATGACAAGAACAAGCGTGGAGTCACCTTGGCTGTATCCGTTGGACTGCGCGTTATGGCAGATGATGCCAGCGCGGTTTAGCAGGCTCTCGGCAACGTCAAACCATTCACGGGCGGAACGCCAATCGCTTGGCTTTGAGCCGTGCTTTTCAGAGAGCAGTTCAATAAAAGCTCCCTGGATTGAGCCGTATTCGGCGAGGGCTTCGGAAAACTCTTTTAGAGAGCAATCCAGGTATTCACAAATCAATTTGACCCGCTCCCCTCGTTCCCAGCATTCGGGAGGCAGCATGCGCACAATATCAGCGAGACTCTCAGGGCCGCTGTAAGACTTGAAATCTTCATGACGACCGCCATAGTAAGCGAGCAGCGGTGGCTCGCAATCCCAAGCTTCGAAGGGGTTTTCGGGAGAGATGTCTTGATCGATACTGACTGTGTAGTTTTTGTAGGTCTCGGTTTTCATATTCGGTTCAGCTTGAGTGTTTCTTTGTCGTAGTTATTGTAACGCATGAATAGAGAGTTGCAACATATTTGTGCGGTATTTAATAGGGAGCGTTGACTTTAATCTCTCGGAATAGATACTAGCCGGTATGGAATCTAGTTTGCCTCCGCCAGAAGTCTCTTGGGATACAGTTCGCGGGGTTGTGGAGTCGGGTGTAATGACGCTCTACGCGGCTGCTCAGAGGTTTAACCTGCCATTCGACACGGTTAAGAAGCAGGCGAAGCGCAACGGCTGGGTGACTCCGCAAAGAATCCAGCGCAAGGTTGAGGAGTTGCGAGCCGCTCAGGGACTGTCCCCTAAAACGTCCCTTAGGGTCGAAAAAGGGGCAAAAACCGTGCAAATTGCAGCGGAAACCTTGCTTTCGAAGCAGGAACAGCACCGGGTGATCGTCCAGCAAGTCACCGAGAAGATGTGGCAAAAGGTGGCAAAAGCGCCACCTTCGGTCGAAACCGTCAACGATCTCGAAAAACTCCAGAAAGTCACCCGTCTCAACCTGGACATGACAACCGGCGAACCTCAGGCCGTCATGCAAGTGCTCTTGGGCTCGCAATCTGACATCGGGCCCTCGCACGTGAGTCAGTGCGTTGAGGTCGAGGATGTTGGAGAGTTTGGCGAGGTGGGGGAAGGGGAGTGATAACTTGTACTAATCGGTGGAATCCATAGGACTACAGAATAGTGCAAACAGCCAAGTACGTTGGTAATCAACGTGTCTCAAGAGTAAGTCGAGGAATCAGGCAAGTTAAGCTCGATCCAGGCCCTTACTGAGACGCAATAAGGAAAAAGCGTGCGGGCTCTACAGGGCCGTTTAACCCCTTGTCTAGTATAGGGATACTCGACTCACGCTGCGACGCTCTCAGAGAGCGTGTATGTGTGGCTAGCGAGGCGATGGGCACGTGGCGGGTAGTGGTGCCAGCGGGGGAGGGTGCGGGTGTTTCTATACGATATACCACCCCTCAAAATTCTCTCTCGAATTACAGCTATACACACTCCACCGCTTACCGTAAGGTTGCCCCATGAACCCCATCGCAATCTCCTCCACCCTCCGGGCCTACCGTGCTTCCCTCCCGAAGCGCACGGGCAGACCAAATCTAACCGCCGTAGACCTCACCGGCCGCACGTTCGGTAGATGGACCGTCTTGGGGTGCTGCCTACGCTTGGCAAGCAAACCCAGTAAATGGTTGTGCAAGTGCGCGTGTGGGGAGGAGGCGGTAATCAGCTATGTCTCATTGGTGATGGGTAAATCCAAGTCCTGCGGGTGTTTGCGACGTGAGTTGGCTGTCGAGCGCCAAAGCCGCACCTCTCTGCGCCACGAATGGAAGGGCGAACTGCGCACCACCCAAGAGATCAGCCGCATGGAGGGAGTCTCGTATGCGACGATGATGCTCAAGTGTGAGGCGGGGGATATGGAGATCGCACAGGGGATTGCGTACTGCCGAGAGCAGGAGCTTGAGTTTAGGGAGACGCCACGAGCGTGTTGGAAGAGAAAGCAGAAATAAAGCCCGTACTACCCTACTTTATACCCTCAATAAGGTATTATTCTGGAGGGAAGGGGGCTATAGGGTAGCCTACTTTTGTAACAGAATTCAGTTAATAGTCCTTGCGGCATGGTTCGAATCTGTTAGCATTAGCAATGCCTCGAGATATTCGCCTTTCCACTGACCACTGGGAGCTTTTAGGCGATATGCACCCCCACCATAAACTGCTCTACACACTCATGTATTTGAAGGCCGATCATGCTGGAGTTGTCACTCACGCTCTCAAGGAGTTCTCTGGGCTGGCTGGGTACTCCTACTCCCAGTCAGATGTCGATGCTCTTGGGGATCGGGTAAAACGCTTGGATGACCGCAGAATTCTCGTTACCGATTACCTGAGAAAGCAGTATAAAACCCTCTCTCGAAAGAGTCATGGGCAAAACAACCTCTGGGCGGCTATGGCCACTCATTGGGGTAAGCCTACGGCCGATGGCAAGGAGCCTTTTGAGCTGGCATGGCACACCATGGGGATTGGTCACAAGGTTCCCGAGTTTGCGGATCATTACTCTGGGGTTGGGCCAAAGCCCGAATGGAAAGTAAAAAACGAGAGGGAAGTTGAGCGTGCGGCGTCAGTACCCATCCCGTCTTGGTGGCCTGCAACGCTGGTTATAGATTTTCACAAATGGATGGACAAGCGCGCCGAAGCCCTCCTTAGACAAACCTCAAAAGGGGAGTCACAGCACTTCCTATGGGATCTGGGGATGGCAATGAGTGCGGTAGAGAAGATTAATCAGTGGCTTGAACTTGGGGTTCACCACTCGAAGATTTCTGATTCCATTGCCGCTGCATATCAGGGGTCATACCCCTCCTTTAGGATGCCTAAACTTACAAATGAACAACTTCGCCGAACAGACCAAGAAGACCAATGAGGCCGTGGCGATGCTGCGCAAGGCTTGCGCGGAGTCATCCGATGGCAAGGAAAAGTGGCGCATAGCCCAAGCTGGCATTGGGGAGTACATGGCTTCACTTCGCCGTCGCCGCCGACTAACCGTGGCAAAGGTAGCAAGGTTAATGGGAGTCAGCGGACCATTCCTCACAATGCTAGAAATGGGTCGTCGTGACTGGACTGAGATCCAGATCGAGCGCTGGGATTACGCTATGGAAGAGCTTCGTGCCCAGTGGGAGAGGCTTAACGACAATTCAGAAACAAAGGACGATTATATATGAAAATATTCGAAAAAGACTTCAAGATGAATTTCGTGGACGACAGAAACGTCTTCGTTGGGTTCGCTTATGAATCAAGCTGCTGCGAGAGCTTCGGTTGGAGAATTGACCTCAAGATACCGGACTCGTTCGAGTTCGTTTACGATGATTTGGACCCGGTTGGCGATCATGGGATCAACACAGATGGATGGGTATTTGACCCGAAGTTTATTTACGAGCGTGGTGATAGCTTCGCCTTGGATTTTGGCGGAGCAGTTTCATTTCGTCTCCTCAAGAACAACGAGGAGGCAGGGTTCCTAACCCTATGGAACGCACACAACGGCTATTACAGACACGGCTTCCAGATGAAGGATGAAGATTTAGTGATTCACGACTCAGATCTGTGATGCACCAATAATCCACAAACCAAGAAACGCAAACAGACCACCTCATGAACGCCCAACTCGCTAAAGAACTCGCCGAAAACGCCAATGAACCCCTGATCGAAGCTGCCATCCTAGAGGCGAAACGCCTTCTTCCCAGCATCCTTACCTCCATTGAAGAGGCGGCTAAACGAGGTCGTACCTCATATGAGTATATCCAGAACAAGGATATGTATGATTGCCGCCTCTTGAGCGCGGTGTGCGACGTTCTTGCGCCGCTAGGATTCCGAACGAAATTTGCTTTACCAGGAATAACGATCTGCTGGTAATCCAGACCCTAACACAAACTATGACCACCACCATCCACCTCAACGCCCCAGATGCCCTCATCTGCACCGTCACCATATCCGCAACCTTGGGCGAATTACGACAGATGAAGGGCCAAATGGAGGCCGCTCCCCATCATTGGCATCCTCCCCTTGGAGGTCTGATGAGCTCCATCCGAGATTCCATCGTTAAGGCGGAGCGGGAGTTTACGACCACAATAGAACCAACAGAGCCTCAATAAGATAATCACCACTATGGACATTACAGAAGAAGAACGAGCACAGAAGAGCACGATGAGACGATCCTCACACGCCACAAAGCACATGCTCTTTGCGTTGCTCGTGGCGGAGGATCTCAATGCACACATCTCTGAAATGGGAGATGCCGAGGGCGGCGAGCTTTTAGTTAAGCTGCGTGACCATGTTGCCCAAGCTCTAAACGCTCAAACCGGCATGTCTCACACCATCCTATGACACCCACAAAAGACCTCGGAACCTACCATCTTCGCGTTGAGTTCGATGATGGGCGTGGCTACATCCAATCTTACCATACAGGATCTCGGTTCGACGGTGGGAGAGATGGGACTTCACCCCTTGAAGCCACTAAAATCCCTCCGACATGGAAAGATGAGGCTGAGCTTTTTGAGTGCATGGTATTTTCTTACACAGAGGGGAATTACTCCTGTGATTGCAATCGAAACACCTTCCTCGCCTGGGCCTCACAATCCGATAGGAGTGACGACGAATGTGGCGATACCATCAAACTCCAGCGACTAACCGCGATTCGCCCTGATGGCAGCGAGGTCGTGTTGCTATCCACCCCATCATCAATCCCATGAACCACACAGTCACATTCGAAGGAGAGGCTGGTCTGTATAGAGAGCGCGAACGAGCATGGGCCGCTGGGTTCATTGTCGGCCAGAAATACAAAGTCACCGAAGCTCTGCGTGGAGCCTTTCACACAACGCTAACAATCGCTGGGAAGGATGGATCGTGGAACTCGGTCCTTTTTGATGTTCCGCCTGATCTGCCGATGATGGACACCTACCTTCCGAAAGTTATTGCCCAACCCTCTCCAAACGTTGTGCAATCCCACGATCCCAACCTTATGCGCATCCTAGTCATCAATAACAGCGGGGTTTACCGGGGCCTCGAAGCCTTCGATGGCAAGACCTACACCTCAAGTGAGCGGGGTAGTTTTGCCGCAGACCTTGGTTGGATCGCGGGCCACCTGCTAGGGAAGGGATTCACTCCAAATGAGATAACCAAAGCCCTAGCAGAGGCATTCGAAAGGTTCCCATCATGATCATTTTCGTTACGGCCATGTGGATTGCTACGATCCTTTTCTTGGGGTGGAGATGCCTAGAGGCGCGTCGTGCCTACAAAGCGAGGTGTGTTCATGTAGAATTCTGGCACAAGTTGGTCCTACAGTCCCTCAGCGAGGCTCAGCAGGCCCTTTTGGAGGATGATGAAGAGGAGATGATGCGGGCCATGGATCGCTATTACGTCAACAAACTGAGGTACAACAGGGAAGTGGAGGAGTTCGAACACATGCTATGAAACACTATAGACTACTTAACGAAGGAGATATCATCCAACAGGGCGATGAGCGATGGAACGATGAATCCTGTAGGTGGTTTTTGTGTGATGACAAGAACGAGGCGTGTGGATCGTGGGAAGTGATCCGCCGCCGCCCACTCGGCAGCGAGATGTGTGATCATTTGGTTGGGCTTAGTCACCATGAATGTGCTCCTGACATTCATTATCAGTCCTCATCTGCTGCGCCTGACGTGAAGTTCAACTTCTGCCCGCTCTGCGGCATGCTGCTCACACCAAGGGGGGAATCATTATGAATGGCTCGATGGTGATAATTCTTTTCCTCTCCATCGTTTCTGGAGCAAACATTTGTTTGCACAATTACGGGACCGCCACATTCACTATCCTTATGTGCGTGTATTGTATCGTGATGAGCGCCATCGATTACGCAAAGGATGAGCTTTAAACAATTAACGCCCTCCAATTCATCCTAATAATCTCTCTATCAGGGGCTGCGATTGTGGTTCACATGCAAACGACGAAAGATTTATGAAAGAAGACGAAGCTAAACTCCAGCGCGCTAAGCTTGACTGCGACATCCAACGTACTCGTCTCGAGGAGGCTAAGATCGCCCTGCGTGAGGGCAAGATGAAGCTATTGTCTGACTACAATGCGGGCGTGGACAAGCTGGAGAAGGACATCGAGCGGGCTGAATTAACCCTCGCCTACAACGAAACCTATGTGACGCAGTTCCAGCACGAACTGGATCACCCGTTCGAGAAACGAGACGACTAACCCCTACTTCTGAGCCGCAATCGTCTCTCCCTGAGCCGCAATCGTCATCTTCCCAGGAACCCCATCCACAGGGATCTCTTCCGCCACACCTGCGTTATTGATCGCCCGTTGCATGTCCTTGACCCCAACTTGGATATGGAACGCCACCCAGGCAGACAGACGCTCCTTCAGGAAAGCCGCAACCAACCCTGACGCTATCAGCAGTTTATCCTCTGGAGGCGCGTAACCAAACCAGCGAGTGCTAAAGTACACGATGCCACCAACGGCCAAGGAGATCATCCATTGGATGGCGGGTCCGCTGATGACGTTGTTGCGGTCTTGGCTGGCGAGAAACTGAACGATAGATTGCTTGAATGAGGGTGGGTTCATGAGAAGACGTTTTTACCTTGGTCGTGGAGGGCGCGGGCTTGGGCGAGTGTTTTGCCGTTGGTGAGTTCGAAGTGTGGCTCGTCGGTGATGCTCTGGAAATCACCGCCCCAAGTCAAACCGAGGGCCTTGCCGATGGCCCCCACCTTTTTGTAGAGGGGTGATTCGGGCACATACTTGCCATCTTGGAAGACCGAAAAATCGAAGGCGCACCCGTGATTATGCCAGGATGAGCCGGGCTTAGCGCGGGTCACAATCGGTCCCGGCTTAGTTCTACCTTGTGCATATAGGGCGGCCTGCTCCTCATACGTGCGGGTGCCGCTCGTTATCTTGATCTCAATCCCAGCCTCCTTAGCCTTAGTGATCAGCATCCTCGCATACGACCTCACTTGAGGAAGGAGGGTTTGGATGTTCTTCTCGCTGCGGGCGTCGATGCCTGTGGATAGATCCTGGGCTGCCGCTGGAGCGCTGACAGCAGGAAGTTTAGCGTCAAGAGCCGCGATTGTCAGAAGTCCAGGATTACCGTCGTCAGCAACATTCAGGCGGCGCTGAACGAGCTTTATGAAGTCGAGAGGTGTCATTACGGATTAGGTAGGTGTTGGCTATACGAAGGGAAGAAGAAGGGGCCTGCGGGATATGGGGCAACCTTGCCCAAGGGGCCGCTGTTCCAGATTATGGAATTCATGCGGTGTTGCTCGGACATGAAGCGGTTTGTGCCATCGCCAAGGGTCTTGAACTGGCCCTCGACAGCTAAATATTTCTCCTTGTTCGCGGCCATAGCTTCCCGCAAAACGATGATGGACTCGCTGTTGGCGTGCGCCCTGCTCTCTAGGCCCTCCCGGTCCTTGAGACTGATGGCATTAGCGATCATCACAGGGATGAGGCTATTCTGACTCTTGAGGTCGATGATGTACCAAACGCCAGCAGTGACCGTTAGGAGCATGCCCACCAAGCTGATTATCATCGGCCAGTTGGTGCGCTGGCTTGCGCTGAAGGAAGCGGACATTGCCCGGACTTCGGAGGCAATGGAGGCTACCGCGCCCTTAATGCCAGCAACCTCGCTCTCAAGACGAACGATGGCGCTCTTCTGGTCTTCCTCTTCGAGTCCGCTCATTTAGGTGAGAGCAAGAAGAAGCTGGATGAGGTAGATGACGCCAACTAAAGCGATGATGGCTTTTGCGATTTTTGCAAAAGGGTCAGGCAATCCGACATACCCAATGAACCAAAATAGCAAGTACAGCACCAACCCAACAACGACGAGTTGGATCAAAATAGGGACAAGGCCCTCAAGCGAGAGGGCGGCAAGGAGAGAGATCATAAGCCTGAGATTACGACACTTTAGGAGGGGTGGAAAGGGGAATATCCAGGCGCTCCAGCCCAAAGAGGATCATGCCGTCCTTCACGTCCAGGGTCTTCAGCTTCGCCTCTAACTCTTCCGCGAACTTGCGGGCGAGTTGCCGCTGAAGGCCGTACCGTTTGCAGGTTTCGGGTGAGAGGACGAGCGTTGTGCGTCCATAGGTGGTGAGTTCGGCGGCTAGGCGCTCTAGGACAGTTTGAGGCGGTGGGGATTCGGGCATGAAAAGATGATGGCAGATTGTTGTTGCAGATCAATACGCATTCTGGCATCAGTGCGCACTGTGGCCTATAAAAGGATTAACATGACCCTCCCACCCGCCCTCCTCAAGGAGGCGGCTGAGTTTGTGCCTCGTCGAGGCTTATCGGGTCTCGTTGCTCGACTTCTCAGGAAATGGCTGGACGAAAAGAAGAAGGAGAAAGAAAACGAAGTATGAGTGAAACAGCATTATCACGACCACACCTAGCCAAGTTCTGTGTGGGGCTTGGACTAGACATTGGCTTTGGGGGCGACGCTATCGTTCCCCACGCAATCACTTTCGATATGCCCCAGCCATACACCAATGTTGGTGGCGACAAGCAGATCATGCGTGGCGACTGCGCAGATCTGAGCATGTTCTGCGACGAGTCTTTGGCTTGGATTCATAGCTCCCATGTTTTGGAGGACTGGACCTATACTGATTTGGTGGGAATTCTACGAGAGTGGCGTCGAGTCCTCAAACCAGATGGCGTGATCGTTACAAATTGCCCGGACCAGAAGAAATTTAAGGCGTACATCGCCATCAGCAAACAGGGGGATAATTTATCCCACAAGGAGCAGGACTTCTCCCTTCAGAACTTCAAGGATCGTGTCCTTGAGCCCACTGGGCCATGGGAAACGGTGTACGAGATGCCTGACGATGGGAAGTATTCTTGGTATCTGGCCGTCAAGAAAGTATGAATTGCCTGATTGCTAGTGCCGTGTTAGTAGTTCGCCTCACCACCCAGTTTCCGCTGGATGGTGAGACTAACCTCAACACGACTATTACTCGCATGAAGGCTGAAAATACTGAAGCAGCGTCAAGCCCATTCCGCAATGGCGGAGGTAAATTAATTGATCTCACTGGCCGAAAATTTGGAAGATTGTCAGTCATCGGTAGGCATCCACAAAACGCCAAAAACAAATCTCCGATGTGGGAATGCGTATGTGGATGTGGCTCCGAGACTATTGTTAGTGGAACTCACCTTAGAGGAGGACATACGCAATCTTGCGGATGTAAAGGCAGGGAGGCTTTAGCTGGGCGATCATGTACCCACAAAATGAGTAAAAGCGTTGAGCATAATACATGGTCAAAAATAAAAGCAAGGTGCCACAACCCAACAGATAAATGCTTTAGGTATTACGGAGCACGCGGGATCTCAGTCTGCGATAGATGGAGGTTCTCATTCGAGAACTTCTTTGCTGATATGGGTTTGCGACCAAGAGGAACAACCATTGATCGCATCGATAATGATGGGAACTATGAACCGTCCAACTGTCGTTGGGCTACAAAAACTCAGCAAGCCAGAAACAAAAGGCGCTCTCTCAGATTTGAGTGGGATGGGGCTCTGATGCAGATAAATGATATTTGCGACAAGGTAGGGATTCCCCGAGGTCTGGTTTATCAGAGAGTTAGGGCAGGATGGGATCATTACAGGGCCTTCACACAGCCAATTCGTCGATCATGACTCCAAAGCTTTTTATTTGCAGTTCTCACGCATCAGGCGAAATCGACCCCACGATGATGGCGAACCTCTTCGCTCATCTGCCGAATCGCGTTGCATCTGCCCATGAAGCGGACGCCGTGATCGTGGTGGTTGGGTATAGTGGAGACTACCGGTTCAACGAGGCTCTCCGCAGCATCTCGAAGCCCATAATCCTGGTCGATTTGCTTGAGTACTTTGGGTTTTGTAGCAACCGCACGCATCTTTTTGGGATCGACGAGCTTCCGCCTAACATGCTTGGCGTGGGTGAATGGGGCACTCTGGATGAGTGGGTAAAGCACAATCCACCAGCTCTTTACTTCAAGAGGGAGTTATGGGAGGCAGATCGGCATGAGAAACTTCTTCCCATCGAGTGGCCGTGCGTTCTTGATGCCTGGGCCATCGAATCCAAGGAGGCCTTCGACCGACGCCCGTTCCAGCTTTATTATTCTTGGGGATATTCCAATCCCATCCGCCCGCGCCTCGCCTCGGAGATCTACGAACTCATGGCAGATGGCCTGATTGAGGTCATCGCCTCCCATGACCATATCGACGCCAAGCTCCACGAGACCAATCGCCGATGGGTCAGCGTTCATGTCCCGCATACCCACCGCCTCCCTATTGGCGAGCTGATGCGCAGGCAGGCTCAAAGCAAGATGAGCGTGTCGCTCCCTGGCTCTGGGCGCTGTTGCTTCAGATCGACAGAAGCGCCTCTGCACACCGTTCCTGTGATGCTTGATGACGGCCACGCGTGGTCTCATCCCTGGATTGAAGGCGAGAACTGCATCCGCATCAACGAGTATCAGATGGGCCGACAACTAGAGCGTGAGACTCAACGCGACGATCTCCACCCCATCTACGTTGCGGCTCAAGAGAACTTAGAGCGGTATCGCACGATCCCGTACATCAACAACTACATCCTGCCAGCTATCGAAAGAGTTTTATGATCACCCACTTCTTTGTTTTTGATGTTGAATCAGTTGGCCTTCATGGGGAGGCTTACGCTGTTGCTGGCGTCGTTATTGACGGCTCAGGCACTGAGCATCTAGCCTTTAAGATGGCGGTCAATCCAGCGAAGTGCGAGGGGGAGGATGGCGACCGCAAGTGGATTGCTGAAAACGTGCCATTTATAGAGGTGACGCACCAAGAGTCCGTGAAGATGCGCGACTCATTTTGGTCCCTATGGCTAAGGGCCAAGGGTGACTATCCTGGGATTGTAATGGCCTCTGAATGCGGCTGGCCTGTAGAATCCAGATTCCTTAATTCAGTGATCGACGATGCACGCCATGATCGAAACTGGGATGGCCCGTATCCACTTCATGATGTGGCCTCAGTAATGTTGGCCGCTGGGATGGACCCAATGGCTACCTATGACCGGCTTCCAAATGAAGAGCCCAAGCATTGCCCGCTGGCTGATTCTCGTCAGTCTGCTCGGTTGTTGCTTGAGGCGCTAAATACCCTATGAAATCCGTCGAAGAACTACAGCTCTCACACGAGGCCCTCCAAATCGGAGTTCCTGATGGCATGATGCGCTTTACGGAGGACATCACGATTCCCTACACAACCGAGTCCAAGTTCGGGTTCGAGTTCTTCCGTTGGCGCTCGCCCGAGATGGTGGCCGAGATGGATTGCTTTATCGAACATGCGAGGGGCAAGAAGTGCTTTATGGACGTTGGCGCTCTGCATGGCGTGTTCTCGTTGGTGTTCACGGCACTGAATCCTGATGGGGTGGCGTATGCAATCGAACCTCATGCTGAGTCTTTTATCAGTCTGTGCAAACAGATTAATGGAGACGAGCAGGTGATAGCTTTTTGTGATGCTTTATCAGACCATGATGGGGTTTTATCTATGGGGATGGAGTGGGGTATGCATCTTGTTGCAGGCTTGCCGAACGGAGCTTCTGATGTGCCATGTACAACGGCAGATTTATTCTGCGCCGGGTATTTAATTAAGCCAGACCTCATCAAAATCGACGTTGAAGGCCACGAGGCTCACGTCCTCCGTGGACTCAAGGCCACAATCGCCGATCACCACCCTACAATCTTCCTTGAGATCCACCCTAAGCGGCTAGCGGCCTGCGGAGAAGATGTCCAGGAGATGCTCGAAGCCCTGATGACTCAAGGATACTCGGCCACAGATACGCTTACCAATGAGCCTATCGGGTGGATGGAGATCCTGGCTAAGACCGAAGATTCACGCATCATTTTTACCTAACTACATGGATTTCGAACTGATTAAACGCCATATCGACCCTGTATCGTGCCTTGATATTGGAGCTAATTCTGGGGCGTGGCACAACGAGGCCCGCCTCCATTGGCCTAACGCGTACTTCTTTCTGATCGAGGCAAACCCCGAGTGCGCGGAGGCCATCGCCCAAACTGGGGCTTCCCACCGCATTACGGCCCTGAGTGACTGTGAAAAGGATGTGACTTTTTACACCCGAAAGGACGCACCTGGGTGTACAGGATGCAGCTATAAGAAAGAGGTCGGCACACCCTTCTATGAGGGCGAAAAAGCCGTTCCTCACATCATACGGACCCAGCGCCTGGATGACGTGGTCGAGGGGATGCCGTTTCAGTTGATCAAGATCGACACTCAAGGGAGCGAGCTTGAGATCCTGCGCGGGGGGCTGAATACCCTGGCCTCGGCTAAGGCGGTTGTGATGGAGTTGAGCCTAACTATCTATAACGAAGGCTCTCCCTTGGCGGATGAGCAGATTGAGTTTATGGCATCCCAGGGCTTCTATCTGGCGGAGAAACTGGGAACAATCTCACGGTGTATCGAGCCGTTTGACCCCATTCAGGAGGATGCTCTCTTTTTGAGGAAATGAATCTGCAAATCGTAACAGTGGCCGATGGCCCGCCAACGCACAGCTATCTCGTTCGAGGGTGGCAGGCTTTCAATGATTCCTGCCGACGTTATGGGTTTGATCCTGTTGTGCTTGGTTGGGGGCAGCTGTGGGGAGGGCTTGGGACTAAGCCTAAGCTGCTAAAGAGGGCGATTGAGGATGGCGCGGTCAGCGCTGATTATATCATTTTCGCAGATGCGTTTGATGTGGTATTCGCTCGCGATCCATTACAGGCGCTAGTCACCTTTCAAGAAAACTGGGAGGAATCATATAAGATCATGTGGAATGCCGAGAAGCCCTGCTTCCCTGACGCCTCATTGGCTCAATTTCACCCAGAATCACCATTTCCTTGGAAGTATCTAAACAGCGGCCTATCCATAGGTACTCCAACCAGTTATCACCAAATCCTTAGTGAGATGGGTGTTGATGGGTGGGTTGACGACTTCCAAGTAAACGGAGTATGGTCGCACAAAAATGACCAGTTGGACGTACAGCATAAGTTCTTATTCGGCCAATGCGCTCCTCACGAGTTGAAGATGGGCCTAGACTCCGAGTGCTCAATGTTCCAGACGATTATTGGCATGGATGAGAGCGAGTTCGAGTGGGAGAATGGCAGGTTCCGCAATAAACTCACCGGACAATTCCCAACAGCTATCCATTTTAATGGTCCAGCAAAGACCGATGGCCTTATGGAGCCAATCCTGAAACACTTAGGCCTATGAATTATCTCCTTGTTGTCGCTATTTTTGGCGTTAAAATGTTCGCGTCACCCACGGGTATTCGGCCCATGGGTGACGCTAACCACAACAACAAGAAGGTAATCGTTATGGCTGATAACACCAGATCACACACGGACGCAAACGGCAAGAGGATTGATCGAGTTTTCGACTCAACAGAAAAACCAACTCTTGGAAAGTTCAAAGAATACACGGGACTGGTTAAGGGTAAATTGCGAGTGATTGGATATGCTGGGAGAAACAAGAATGGTCATTATTGGGATTGTTCATGTGATTGTGGCAAGGAACTTTCAGTAAGCGCCCAAGCGCTCTTAAGCGATAAGAAGGATTCTTGCGGATGTACAACCAGGGCCAAAATTATCGCAGCCGCTACAAAGCACGGTAGAACCAGCACCACGGAGTGGAGCATTTGGCATGGGATTCGGAAGCGGTGCTTGTGCGTAACCGATCAGGTATACCATAGATATGGCGGTCGAGGGATTGGCTTATGCCAAGAGTGGACCGACTCGTTTGAGTCATTCTTGAGGGATATGGGGCCAAGGCCGAGTATGCAGCACACGGTTGATCGTATTGACAACGATAAGGGCTACAGCCCTGAAAATTGTCGATGGGCTTTGTGGAAGCAACAGCAGCGCAACAGAAGGACTAATCATATATGGGAATATAACGGGAAGCGGTTGTGTATAACTGAGTGGGCTGAGTTAACTGGCGTTCGAAAGGATACTCTCCGTAGGCGAGTTGTGGTGTATAAATGGAGCATTGAGAGGGCTCTAACAACGCCTCTAAATGGGTAGCCATTCTTCTAGCGGTGACTGTGGGGACCTCTTCGTGGGGGTTCTTGGAGTGGCAGCGTCCATCCCAGGCAAGCACACAGTTTACCTACGTGACGATGGCCGAACCAAGGGCATTGTAAAGCGAGAACACATTGTTAGGCCACTCATCGAATCCCAGCCCTACATCGCTGCCTGCAAGGTTTGGAAAGACGAGCCCATCGAGTGGGAGTCCGAGAAGTTCCGTAACGGCTACCACAGCACGACTAACACCCTGCTCTTTGCCCACGCCCGCCACGCTCGGGATAATGGGGTAATTACTGAGATCCCAACGGGTGAGTTTGCATGGCTGAAGGTCGATCCTGACAAAGGCATGAGTGAGCGTGTGGTCATCAACCGCTCACCACGCTATCAAAACGACATGTTTCCGTGGGATGTGGTGGCTCAGAAGTATGGCAAGGCCCTCTTGTTCGTTGGACTTCCCGAGGAGCATTACTGGTTTGAGGAGCGCTTCGGTAAGGTTGAGTATCGACCCACCAAAGACATGCTGGAGGTCGCAAAGCTAATTGCTGGATCATTCTTGTTCATCGGCAATCAGTCTTCGGCAATGACGCTCGCAGAAGGCCTCAAAAAACGTAGGCTACAGGAAACCTGCCTAACCGTTCCTGATTGCATCTATCCAGGAGACTCAGGTGCTCAGTATGTGGCAGAAGGATCATCCGTTCTTCCAGGCCTCGATGGCGTAGACACCATCACCTCCAGCCGAGCGCTTCGAATCGAGGAAGTCAGCACCATCTTTGTTCCCAAAGGCGGATGGCAGTACGACTCGCCCGAGACCGGTCCACTCATGACATCGCACATCGACACCTGTGCTCGTGATGTTCACGCCAAGCTAAAAAGCTCTATCACACGTGAGCAGGCTCGCGATATGGTATTGCGGTACAATATTCAGCGCTCTCCTCGCTCCTTTATGCCTAGCTTGTCGGTTTCAAGGTTTGCGTTCGTGCAACAGGCATTGCAATCTGCCAACATCACCAAGCATCCTGTCCTCGACCTTTTCTCGGGAAATGTTAACTTCAATCTATGAGCAGCTTACTTTTAATCCTCCCCCTCAGCCATTCCGACGCCGAACTCGCGCAGTCCAAGGTCGATCTCTTCCTGAAGTTCGGCCCCTATCCAGGCCACCATCTGACCATCATGCCCACGGACTCGGTGCCTGTGACAGTGGCGAACGACATGAAGGCCAAGCTCTCAGTGGCATTCGACAGCGTGGAGGTTGAGCCTATCGTTACCCAGCAGAAGTCCTGGCCTGCGGGGCCAAACGAGACCTTCCAGCTTGCGGCTAAGTACGCGGTGAAGCGCGGCCTGCCTTGGTGGTTTTTTGAGGCTGACATCGACCCCGTTGCTCCACAGTGGCTGCAAAAGTGTGCGGCAGAGTTCGAGGCTGAGCGTAAAGGCTACTGGGGCCGCATCGTCCCCACACGAGTCGTTACCAAGACCCCAGACGGCCAAATGGAGTACGGGACCGAGGGTAAGCACATGGTCGGCTGCGGGATCTACCCGCCGCAATACGGGACTGCCTCCGTGTCGCTGCCAAACCTGAATGTACGCTACATTTGGGCGCAAAGTGAGCCTCTAAGGCCCTTTGACATCCAATTGGCAGAAGAAGTCATCCACTGGGCGCATCCCACCGAACTCCTCCAGCACAACTTCAAAACAGTGAATTACCGTGTCGAAGATGGTCAGATCGTGTGTGACAACATGGACGGTAATCCACCTCACGCCAGCCACGCCAAGCCAATTGATTCACGCGCAGTTGTAGTTCATGGTTGCAAAGACGGCAGCCTTGCGCGACTCATCCTTTCTGGGCTTGTTCTCCCAGAAACACCCCGTTTTACCGCCAGCAGTGAGGCGGCTTCGCCAGGGGGAAATGGCGAAGTTTCCTCATCCTCGCGGCCCGCCGAGGTTCACGGCAGCGGGCCTCCTTCACCTCCAGTAGAGGAAGAGGCTAAGGCTCCGGCCAAGACTCCAGCGCCCAGTTTCCTCGCCTTCAAGGTCCACACCCTACTCAAAGACGGGAAGGCTCGCCGGGTGAAGAACATTGCTGCCGAGCTTCAGATTCCCGAGGAAGAGATTAGAGCCTCCATTGAGGCGGAGGGGTCTGGACTTGAGATCACCGTCCCTCAGTGGGTTAGGTTTGTTAATGCCAGCTAACACATGCTCATATGCGCATACGTGAATATCCATAGCGCGCCTCGCCGAGAAAGACTATAATCGCCCGCCATGCCCAACCTAGAAACTCCCCTCTCTGGCCTGCCTGCTCCTTATGTGAATGAGGAGGGGACTCGCGTATTGGATACACGGGTGAAGGATGTGGATGGATTACGCAGCCTGTACGTTAGGTTGCGTGATGCGGACTTGGTCTCAAACGCTGAGATGGCAAAGCATCAGGCGATGTTTGACGGCGAGCGTCCATTCCCACAAGCTCAGCGCGTCGCCACGGGTCAGGCGTATCTCTCCAACTTCAATCCTAACGACTGCAAAGCCCTGCTCGACACATCACTGGCCGCCTACACTGACCTCATTTCCGCTGACGAGACGCTGATTGAGATTTACACGAACTACGGGGACAAGACCCAGCGAGACGAGTGGAGTCAGATTATGAGCAAAAACATGAGCCGGTCTATTCGCTCATGGCCCCGGTTCTTCTTCCAATACGCTTTCATCCCGCATTACTTCACCCTCCACGGGGTCGGAATCGCCTACCACGAGGATTGTTACAACTGGCAATGGGCGGTCTCCAACTTGGCTTTGATGAAGATCCCCAGGGAGACTCGTGCTTGCGAGGATGACATCCCGTATGCTTTTGCCCGAGACAAGGCGACACCTCAAAGCCTGCTCAAGTACATCAATAACGAGCAATATGCCAAGGATGAGGGTTGGAACATTCCGGCCCTCAAGAAGGCTCTCCTCAAAGTTACCACCAGCAGCATGGACGGCTATCTCAACTGGACCGAACTAGAGGCACGCTGGAAGAATAACGATTTGGTGTGGAGCGAGCAGTGCCCATCGGTTAAGATCATCTATGGCTGGGTAAAGGAGAACAACGGCAAGATCTCCATCTACATCTTCACCGAGGACCAACTCAAAACCAATGGTGAGCCCGAAGAGTTTCTGTGCGTCAAACGCTTTGCCTACAACAATGCCCAAGAGGCGTTCACGTTCTTTACTCGTGGGATTGGCACCAACGGCACCTACCACTCCATCCGAGGGTTGGCGGCAGACATCTACAACGCCATGCAAGCGCTTATGCGCTTGGAAAACCGCAAGATGGACATCGCTTTCGAGAGTGGCCCTATGTGGCAGGTGGCGAGTGAGGAGCAGATCGAGACTGCGACTCTGACTCCTTGGGGTGCTGGCATGTTGATCAGCCAAGGCGTCGCTCCTCTGAGTATGACGATGCCTCTGCTCAATAATACCATTGAGCCAGCGGTCAATTCTCTACGCAACACGATCCAGCAGAACAGCGGAACCTACACCTCAGCAAACGCCCTTCAGGGCCAGCGCGAGATGACGAAGGCCGAGACCCTCGCTCGTCTAGAGCAGACGGCCAATCTTTCCGTTACCTCCATTAACCTCTTCAACCAGCCGATGGACCGTCTAGCTCGCGAGATTGCGCGCCGGTTTACTCGCAAGGGCTACATGCGCTCCGATCCTGGGGGCCAGTATGTGCGTGACTGGGTGAAGGACTGCATAGAAGAAGGGGTGCCAGAGGAGGCTTTGCACAACATCAACCATCGACGTACCCGTGCTGCCCGCGTGATCGGTTTTGGCTCTCCTGCCGCCCGTCGTGTGGCGCTACAGCTTATGATGGAGCTTTATCCGATGATGGATGACGTGGGCCAAGCTCGCCTCCTTAATAAGGTGGCAGGCGCTACTGTGGGCTTTGAGGAGGCGAACATCTACTTCCCCCCTGGCGAGAAGCGCGAGACCTACGATGCACAGATCGCCGAACTGCAAAACAACGAATTGGTTCGTGGCGGAGAGTGCGAAGTTAGCCCAAGTGAGAACAAGCGTGTCCACTTGGATGTTCATATCGCCAAGATGAAGGAATTCATCGGTGCATTTAGTGAGGCTGGGGAGAATCCTGAGATGTATGCGGAAATCGTTCCTCCTTTGGGCAGTCTCTACAACCATGCGGCCATGACTCTAGAGGTCTACACAGGCAACGATGCGGGTCAGTATCGCCAAGCGCTCCAACAGGTGGGCGAAATCCTAGTTAATGGCACGCGCCACCTCCAGAAGCAACAGGAGGCCGAGGCTGAGGCGATGGCACAGATGCCACCTGAAGAAGGTATGCAAGGCGTATCCCCAGAGCAACAGAAGGCGGAACACGAGGACTACACGAAGAACTTGGAGCTTCAGCGCAGTGTGATTGAGTTCCAAACTCGTATGCGCATCATGGAGGAAGAATCTCAGGCCAAGATAGCTCGTGATGCGGCTGACGCAGCGGCTAAGCGTGCTCGTGACGACGTGGATGCTGCGGCCAAGTTATTGCGCGAGACTGCCTCTGTGCAAGCAAGAGCCGCAACTAAAAGTTCGATTGTATGACCAAACTGGAAGAACTACTTAGAGACTGGAATTCCTCGGAGGACTGTAACGCCCTTCAGCAGGTTATGGCATTGCCTGTGATGCAAAAGGCTCTAGCCATCGTCGCGGAGGATGCTAAGCCAAGCGCCCCCAAGAACAACGCCTGGATTAAGGGAATGCCCGCAAATGACGCTCAGTTCCATCTTGCTCGGATCTTCGATATGCAGACAGGCATCCAATCGGCTTTAGACCGCCTGCGCGGCTTGACGCAAAGAGTTCTGCCGACAGCCCCAATCCCCGACCAAGCCCCCTACGCTCACATCAAACCCAGTTACCTTGAGGGAGAATCCGCTGAATAATTATGGAAGACCAAGCCCCACAACTGCCCATTTCGGCAGAATACACTGAGCCCACAGCTCCTAGTGCTAGCAACATGGTGGCAGCCTTTGCTGCCATGGAACAGAAGCCAGCGGAGACCCCTCCCGCCGAGAAACCAGCGGAAACCACGCCTCCTCCCGCTGATGTTGGAAATACCGAAACGCCACCCGCTGAGGAAACAAAGCCCGAGCGCGCCAAGTGGGGTGAGTTGAAGTCCAAGGCTCAGGAGCGCGACGAGTTGGTGACGACCAAGATTCCTGAATACGAGCGTAAGATCGCGGAGCTTGAGCAAAAGGCGTCCCAGGTCGTGGATACGACCAAGTACGATGAGCAGATCCGCAATCTGGAGAAGGAGAAAGCGAAGTACGAAGAGATTGTGGCGGTAAAAGCAGTGGAGGAATCGCAACAATTCCAAGACACCGTCATCAAGCCTCTGCGTGATATTGCAGCAAAAACGGCTCACATCGCCCAAGCTTACGGACTTGCGCCTGCCGACCTCCAATCTGCCATGCAGATCACGGACCCAGCGGCCCAAATGCAGCGCCTCAACGAGCTGATGGTGGACTTTGATGGAGCCCACAAGGCCAAGATTTGGGAGATGTCCGAGAAGTCGCAAGAACATCTGGCTAAGGCTTGGGACATGCAACAAAACGCCATGGAGACCAAGAAAGAGTTGGATTTCCTAGCTCAGCAAGAGCGCCAAAAGGTGGAGCAAGAGCGTTCCCAGAAGCTATCCGTGAGTCAAAAGGCGGTGCAAGACCAATTTCTCAAGACGCTTCCCGATGTGTTTAGAGATGATGCGATCAAGCAACAGGTTTTCGCGGCCCAGATTACAGACGATCCCGTGATGGCGACCTATAACGCCTATGCGGGTCAAGCTCTGGCGGTTGTGGTCAAGGATAGCCGAGCCAAGGATGCAGAGATCGCCCGCCTCAAGGGTGAGTTGGCCGAACGGGCCTCTGTCGCTGCCAAGATGGGGGGAGCCTCTCAGCAACAAGGAGCTTCCCCTGCCAATCCGCTTCCTGCGGGCGACAGTATGTTTGCCCGAGCTCAAGCGATGGGTGTGCCTATGGCATCGGCTCGATAAAGCATAAAAAGGATGTTGACGTTGAAGCTCTAATGGTCATACTCACCATTAGAGCGAAAATCCTGTTACTCATTTCAGGTGTCGGATAGCTCTCCGACAAAGCAAAGGTGAGGCACTAGAGCTAAACATCGCTGATTCCTAGCTCGGGATTGGAAAGACTGCTGGAGTCCACACGGACAACCTTCTGGCAGAAGCAACTTTTCAACTTTTCATTGCCTCCTTTTATGGCGCTTCCCGACTGTACCATCATCAACAATCTCTTTGAGATTGAAGCTAATCGCATCTCCAGCCAAACCTCCCAAAAGAATTGGGTGGGCTCGCCGTGGGACACTAACATGATCGTCCCCAAGACTGACTGGGAAGACGGCATGGGTGAATCTCCCAACTTCCTGATCTTCGACCGTGTCACGCCTCTTAATGGGCCGATCACTGTTGAGCCTGTGACCTTCAACAACGGTCAGCAATCCATTCCTGGCGGCACTTGTAACCCTCCTACTGCGGTTCTCTATGAGTCCACTCGCCGCCTCTCGATGGTTCTCAATGTGGGCGCGGTCGAATCCCGTCCGTTCTGCGTTTGGGATGGCCGGATGAGTTGGGACTTGGCAAAACAGGCTGAAAATGTCCTGCGCCAGATGCAGAGCAACATCCGCTTTGCCTGGAGTAACTTCCGTCGTGACGAATTCACCCGCATCGTTTCCAACAAGGCTGTGGCTGATGCGGCAATGACCACGAATGCTTCCACCTTCGGGACCAGCACTTCGATTGGTCAGCTTCAGCGTGAGATGCTCGACTACTGGCGCTACCGCCTGATTAATGATGGCGCGGACATCGATAACTCGATGGTGAGCGACGAATACGGCCAGCCTGTGCTGCCGCTGATTCTCTCGCCAGAGGCCCAGATGCAGTTGGTCAACAATGGCGTCACCATCCAGAACATCCGCTGGGACTCCGAGAAGGTGAAGCGTCTCAACAGCGCCCCTGGTGCTTTTGATAGCCTCAACGGCTTCAAGATGCAGATCGACTATCAGGCCCCTCGCTGGAACTTGGTTGGCGGCACATGGGTTCGCGTTCCATTCTACTCGACTGTCACGACTGCGGGCGACCCTGCGGTGGTTAACCCCGCCTACCAGACCGCCAACTATGAAGACCTCTTCATAGCCTCCAATAAGGTTGTGAAGTTCGCGATTCCGAAGTCCCAACTCAGCGCTGGCCCTATGAGCTTCCCTGCTCAGGATTACCTGGGCAATGTTCACTGGATCAACGAGTACGACCTTCAGTGCAACAAGGACCGCAACATCGGCTACTTCCGCGCTCTTCTGAGCTACGGAGCACAGCCTGTGATTCCTGAATACGGCGTCACCCTGCGCTTCCGTCGCTGCCCGCTCAACTGGACGGTGGACACCACCTGCTCCTAATCCCTAACCCTCAAGACTTGGGCGGGGTTGTGGTTCTTTGTGACCCAACCCCGCTCTTGCTAGATACCCATGAAGATCACAATTCCACAGGGGTTTGAAATTCCGCTGGATGCCGACGAGGAGGGCATCTTTCAGGTTGTCGCCACCTTCAAAGACAACGGCGACGGCACTATTAATCTCATTGAGGTAGATGGGGCTGAAATCGAAGGCGATGATGATGAAGAGGAAGAAGAGGTGGTGGTGGCTAAGGCCGCTCCCAGTCTATTCCAAAGAGCCCAAGCGGCAGGTGTGCCGATGAAAGGATAAATCTATGCCAGACGACTTTTTCATGCTCCATGTGGGCAGTCCATCCCGCCAAAACGGCAGTCCCATCAAGCTTGCTGCGACGCGAGATCCAGCGACAGATATTTACTCCCTATCCACCTCAGGAGGAGGGGGTGGTGGAGGTGGGCAGGCGGGCACAGTGATTGTTGACGCCTCAGCGCCTAATGACTTCACGCCAGGACAAGCAGCAGTTCTCCAAGCTGACGAAAGTGGAGCGCTTTTAGTCAATCAGTGCAAGCTCACGAGGGTTGACGACAAGGTTTCCGCTGACCCAAATCAGTACGCTACGGTCAGCACCGCAACCCCTGTAACAGCAGATGGCTCTGTATTCACTCTGGCCGCTGGCGAAAAGGGGTTCATCCAAAACCTGACTACTACCGCTCTATACGTTAAGTTTGGCGCTTCGGCCTCCAGTTCATCTTTTAACTTTGTGCTCAAGGGCGGAACAGCCACAGATGACGGGTTGGGCGGTAGCCGTGAAATCAATGATTGGATCGGCGTCGTGTCAATTGCCAAAGCCTCTGGCTCCACCAGAGCCATTGCTTACAAACTATCTTAAAACTCATCTCCCGTGAGTGACCTTTCCCAACCATCGAACCCTATGCCCACATTGTATGGCTTAGGATCTCCACCTGGGAGTTTGGGCGCACCCGGCCAAACTTACATGGATAACAATAACGGTAAAATCTACAAAAAGACCGGGGATTCATCTTGGGCTTTTGTGGGCCAATGTGCGTCCTCGGTAACAGATACCGATGTTGGATTCATTGGACCTGATGGAATTGAACGTTTCGCGCCTCTTTCAGCATGAAGATCATCTTCCTTATACTATTTATCGCCTCCACCGCTTGTGCGCAGTCGGTCGGGGATTGGCGCGTGCCGGTATGGAATAATCCGCCCACCACTACTACCCAGCAAAACTTTAGAGGAGCAAATTTGTCTGCGTTGGCAGCAGCAACGCCCGCTTCAAGCTCCTTCTTTGGTAAGGACGCGAGCGGCAACTGGGGATTCTTCCCCACAGCCGCTTTCATTGGACCCCAGGGCGTCCAAGGGGCATCTGGAGCCACCGGGCCACAAGGCTTAACGGGTGCGAATGGAGCGCAAGGAACCCAAGGAGCAACTGGCTCTCAGGGCCCACAAGGAATCCAGGGGCCAAAAGGTGATACTGGAGAAGCTGGTCCTCAAGGAGTGGCTGGCACTAGCGGCTCCCAAGGCCCTCAGGGAGTTAAGGGTGATACTGGCAATACCGGCTCGACTGGGGCTGTTGGCGCTCAGGGAATCCAAGGCATTCAAGGCGCTACTGGGGCCACGGGCGCAACTGGCGCTACAGGATCATCAGGCAGCAACGGGACTAACGGGACTAATGGCACCTCTTTTAATGTATCGTCGCCCAGCTCATGGTCATCGGTTACTATAGGTACAGCCTTCCAGCCAAACCCAACGGGACCGTGCCTACTGTATATCAAGGCCGCTAATTCCTCCGTAGTTGGATTGGTGGTAACAGCCAAAATAACATGGTGTGCAACCCAGAATGGCACTTACGCAGATGGGCCTGAATGCTCGTTAACCACGATCCTCGGGCTCCTCAGTCCTGTTGACACCATGACATATGCCGTCCCAAGTGGGGTTTGGATAAAGATTACTGCCACGGCAGGTGGGACAACAACTGTGACCAAGCAAGTAACTAGCTTATGAGCGGACAGGAAACAGACGAGATTCAGCACCTGAGTACATCCGTTGCCCGACAAGAGCAGCGCCTATCTGGTGTTGAGAACGCTGTTGCGAGCATGGCTGCGGATTTTAAATCGTTTACCCAGAGCTTTAACACATCCAGGGAAACGAATTGGCCCATGCTGATCTCCATCGCTGGGTTGGTTTTGGTTATCATAGGAGGATTGTGGCAAATCGTTGATCTTAAAAGCCAAGTTGCCCTGTCTCCAATCCAGGCTCAGAACGCTATATCGGTCATCGAGCGTGGCGAGTTGAGGCGCGAGATTTCAGGTCACTCAGGCCTTATTTCCGATGAGATTTCACACCGGAAAGAGGCTCTTTCTGCTTTGCAGCAGCAATTGGTAGAAGCGGAGACCCAACACAGGACGAGGGACATTGTCGGGGCTAAGGATTACGAAAACGTCATGAGTCATATACGAGTACTTTATGCCTCTATGAAGTTGCCAACACCTGACTCCCCAAGTTTTCACCCATCCATCGGCAGAGAGATCTCCACGCCCATACCAAATAACTAATGAGCGCTTCATGGAAAACATCTCCACAGTGGAGGATCGCGCCCTCATGGAGGGGAAATCCCACATGGAGAAATAATCCATCTTGGCACACACCAAGCCCTCCTAATCCGCCATCGCCACCAACATTTGACTCGACCCCAGCGATACTTAGTGATGGCGATGTAACTCAACCGATCACGGGGGACATCTTTACTGCTTCAGTTTCTGTCAGTGGGACAACACCGATTACGACCACATATCAGTGGCAGAAGGACACGGGTGGAGGGTTTGCCAACATTGTTGGTGCAACATCGTCAACATACACCGTGCCATCAGGTCAGACTGGTAATAAGTACCGTGTCGTTGTTGGTATCTCAAACATAGTTGGGAATGACAGCGCTAATAGCAATGAATCGGGTGTGGTTGTTGCCACAACGACATCAATATTCAACGTTGATAACACTAATTCCACCATCGGACCTCAGGGTGTATTTACCACCCCATTCCAGTTCATCAATACAGGCACAATTGCATCGTTCCGTTGTTATGGATACAAGGTGACGCTCAAGAACATGCAGGCCGCTGGAGCAAACGCGAGGCTGTGGGTTAATGGAGTCCTGTTCGGAACCATTTCGTCCACAAGCTACCACGATGAGATTGTGTGGCATGGTCCTGAGCAATGGGTTTTGGTGGAGGTTGATTGCCGTAACCAGACGCTTTATTTCGGTACTGTTGGCGCTTGGGTTCAGGTGATAGGGACAGCTCCAGCTATAGGCATTGATCCGGCTATTGGACGCCGCTTGGGTCCAACGGGCGCAACCGCGTTTAACCCCGTCAATGCGACCGTGATCCCTGAGGATCATTACATATCTCTTATCGCGAAAGCAGATAGCATGCTTATTCGCACTAATCTCAACTCTGGTTACATTCCTAATTCGGGGGGGTGGACCAATGATCAGCCTCAAGAGAGTACGAATGTGGTAGTTTCCCAGCCTTGGGGAACATTTAGACGCGTTACGTTGGGTGGAGATCCTCTAGCTGCAAAAGAGCACCTTTATCGCCTCCAAACAAGCGCCATCATCAGCGATATTCTCTTGCAGGGGGGTGACTCCAGCGCAGACGCCCCAACAACTGTTCGTGAATATGGCCTTGTCGTTACAGGAACCAGCCTCACCACGAGCGTAGAAGGCGTAATTTTTGGCGGATGGAGCCAGAAGATCACCAACAACCTTCATGGCCGAGTTCAGACGATCAATTTAGGCATCGGCGGAAGCCCCCTTTACCCCAATTACCCAGGAGAGAGCGGATTCAAGTCCAGCTTCTTCATCAAAGATCAGATCGTTGATAACCTCAATCTTTTCGCTAATCCAATCTTCTTCATCTCACATCTATGCAACGATGTGGGCAACCTGAATGTTTCTGGAGTCCCCAAGACTCCGACAGAATTTAAGGACAAGTTGGTGGAGTTGGTGGAGTACATCATTGCCAATGTCCCAAACCTCTACCATGTCTTCATCGGGGACATCGAGACCCACTACCAAGAGGCGTTCAGACCAACGTGGAGCCCGGCATTGCCTGCTGCGGTGGCTGAACTGAATGGCACGTACCCAGGGCTTTGCACCTACATCGCCACAGACCAAGATGTGGGCGGAGGCGTTCTTTGGTATCAAACAGTCGCGGTTGCCGTGGACAATATCCACCCAACCGATGCGGGATGTGAGACTATCGCACTCCATCACGGTCCTTATATTGATGCTGTTCTGGTATAGTTTGTAAATTATGATCTCTCCAGATTTAATACTCAGCAAGATCGACATGGCGGCACCTTCCATGCAAGGGATTGAGGCTATGAATGCTTCGTATTTTTACCCACAGACCACCAACCCCACCTGCACCATGACGCCTGGATTCCTAGTTTTAGCCTCTGGGATTACGGTCCTTATCGGGGCGGCTCAGATCGAGGTGGCGACCTTGGATTCCATGTTCGCCATCCTAACCTTGGCTGGAGCCTTGGTTGCCTCCTCCACGGCCTTTCTTGTTAACCCCACAAGGGAGACAGTCAGCGTGAAAATCGGGCGAACTCTCTTTTCGGGTGCATTTGGAGTGGTTGGATCTCGAATGATCTGGCATCTCAGCGCCAAGTACGAATGGTTATCGGGGATTCGCGACATGCTCGCCAGCGACCAGATCGTGCTCTTTGGAGCGGGCTTGGTAATCGGCCTTATTGGGCTCTGGATTTCGGTCTCGGTCTTTAAGACGGGCGAGCGCCATGCTAAGAATATAGTGGAAAGATACGCAAATTGGGCCGATCATCGGTATGGTCCTCCTGATGTCGCTCCTCAGATCCGGCACACAGCGGCGGAAGATGACGACAAGAAGAAGTGATGAGCCTTTGATCAAACCTTAATATCCCAAGCTAATGTCTTATAATCCATCCCCGGCAGCATGGCTCACAGGTTACTCTCTAGTATCTAGTGAGGCGAAGTTTCGTACCTCAACCGCAGGATCAAATGTTACCCTAACAAAGCTAACGGACGCCGAGGCAAACGCTACAACTGGGAGTATCGCCGAGTTAATCTGGGCTATGTGCTATGAGTTTTATGATGCATGGGATGGCATCTCGCCAGTTAATCGACCGCCTATCTTCAATATCACAAAGTCGGTTACGGCAAACCCAGATCTAATCACGCAGAAAGAGGTGTATACCTTTACTTTTCAAACAACCACGAACGCAACCAACGTGGTTTCTCCGTAACATCATGTCAGCCACCGTCATCGTTTACCTCGAAGGACAGCGTACCGCCAAGATTGACGGTTGTACGGGTGATCCTGTGCTGATGGTGTTCGACATGTCGAGCGGCACATATCGCGATCAGTTCACCATCGCCAACGACAATGAGGGCCTGTTCTTCCCTGGTCTAAACAACGATCCTGCGGCCATAGCTATCCAAGTTCCACCAGTGGTACAGGCCGCGCTTGTGCCTACGGGGAATATCACCATTGTTCACCCGCTTCCAAGCTCGACCACCTCTAATCTTGAGGCAAGCTCGTTTGCCATCGCGGTGTCAGACGAAATAGCACACACCCCACCACGAACTGAGGTGTCGCAGTTATCGTATTGGTGCTTTCCCACCAACAAGGATGGTGTGATCATGTTCCAAAGGTGGAGGATGGATAAAGTCATCGGGTGGTGTAATATGCCGCCAACGATCTAATGGCATCTACATTCCAGCTTATTGGCACGGACAACCCCACCGAATGGATGGTGGCTATAACGATTCCAGACCAATCCATCAACGAGAAGTTGGCGCTGTTGCCAAGCGGAAATATTCTAGAGCAGTATACGCCATACAACAAATTTACCTGGGGAGGTACACTTCCTCGGTCCACCGAGTTTGGCAATTATCGGTACATGACAAGTAGAAAGAACTCGGCAGATAGCACGACATTCTACTTCGCGAAACCTCGAACCGATGAGGAAAAGAACACTCCCTATAAAATAATCTGGGGGACCCACGACTTCGTTTGGCCAGCAGTTTTATTAGATCTGTACTTCATTAAGTCCTCTTTCCCGCAGAACACTTACAACGGGACGACAACCGAAAGCGCGATCCGTTACTTCCAGCGCCACAAGTACGTGCCTTCCACACCAGCAAACAGCGTGGTGAAGATCGAGAAGTTCTTGTCAGACACCTCATGGACGTACAGCCAACTCACCCACGAACAACCTGTTACGGCTGAGATCGACGGCACATTTCTGGGGCTCCAGGTTACGTTTCCTCGGTGCTTGCATCGTCGCGTAATCCTCAAGGAACTTGTTCCAGGGGCCCAGATCGTCTATGGCAGTGGCATGGATGGCTCAGACCGCCAGGGCACGCCTAGGCAGCAGATATTCCCTGCCACCAACTTTGTGGACTGGGATGCTTTTGTCTTTGCGGATGATGCGCCAGAGAACGAGTATAAGATGTTCGAACGGCAAAAGGTGACAATTTACCCGCCAACTCGAACAGAGCCTATCCAAAACTGACCCCATGCCCAAGAGCCCCCAGCCACCATCTCCTACTGGGTCATTCTTTAGTGCGCGCAGGTGGGTTATGGGCGATGGCCCAGTGACTAGCTTTAAGTCGTGGGATGGCAAGACTGACATCATTCAGTCGTCTCCGGCCCCCATAGTTAAGCAGGAGAACTACTCGGTGACGTTTATCCCGCCACCGACCACCACGAGTACGTCAACAACTCCTGATACCACGACTACGACCACGACAGAGGATACTACCACGACCTCTACCTCAACAACCGAGGACACAACGACTACCACAACAGAGGACACGACAACGACCGCAGATACGACTACGACATCGACGACAACAACTGAAGAGACGACCACCACAACAGAAGAGACGACGACTACAAGTACAACCACGACCGCAGAAACGACCACAAGCACGAGCACAACGCTGCCGCCTGTGGACTACTATTACTTCACGCCATCAGACACCAATCTCCCTATGGAGGACGGGGCCACGGAGCCGCTTTCCGCCACTCTTTATGCCCACACAAGCGGTGGTGATTTCGTGGTTGCTGGGGCTGCCGTGGACTTCACGATTATCACGGGTAGCGGATCACTCAGTGCTCCTAGCGGGTTAACGAATGGGTCGGGTGTGGCTACGGTGGATTATACGAATGACGCCTCTGATGCCACTATCTCCATTATTGCGGTCGGCAAGCCTAGCATGGGAGGACCAGATGCGAGGTCAGATTTCCATATCCTCAATCCCTCGCCGTCCCCATGAGGCACTACGACTTCATCGAAATAGGAACCTCGGACTTTGATTCCATAATCGGTCATTGCAGCGATGATGCGGTTGGCATCTCAATCGAGCCGATCTCATGGTACTTGGACTCTCTACCCAACCCGCCCAAGGTGGCTAAGGTCAATGAGGCGATCTCGAACGTTCCAGGGCTATGTGAGATAAGGTATGTGCCAAGGGATAAGGTGGAACTCTACGGTTTGCCGTTATGGCTGAGAGGCTGTGCTCAGATCGACAGCACTCATCCCATTATCGAGCAATACATCGCTTGCGGAAAACTACCCGCTGAGGAGGTAATGGTGCGGACTGTGCGCAAAACTACCCTTCTAGACATTTACGACCGCTTTCGGGTGGCGTCAGTGGATCTGCTGAAGATCGACGCCGAGGGCCATGACACAGTGATCCTGGACGGATTCATCGAGCAGTTCATGGAAACCCAGAGGCGGAAGAAACGCCTGCCCAAGAGGATATTTTTTGAGTCCAACTCGCTAACTACACCCCAGGCCTTGGCAAAAACAGTGGGTTTGTACGAGGCTGTCGGATACGAGGTTGAATCCACGGGCTACAATACTACTTTGGTGCGATGAGCGCACTGAAGCTGAGTATTTGTATGGCGACGTTCGATGATTTCGATGGAGTTTCTTTCTCGATTCAGGCTATCCGCATGTACCACAATCTACCTGATGTGGAGTTTGTGGTGCTCGACAACAACCCAGACGGAGCCCACGGAAAGGCTGTAAAGCAGTTCCTCCAGGACATCCCGAATCACAAGTACGTCGAAGTTCGGGATCGCAAGGGAAGCTGGGTGAAGTACTTGGCGGCTCAACATGCCTCACCTGATAGAGACATCGTTTTGGTCCTCGATTGCCATGTGCTGCTCGTGCCTGGGTTCTTTGACGCGCTCTTCACCTTTTGGGAGAACAACCCCAGGAGTGCCAATATGCTGACTGGGCCGATCATATACAACCGTTTCGATGCTATCAGCACGCACATGGACCCTGTGTGGCGAGGTCATGACTTCGGCATCTGGGCAAATCACCCCGACCACGCTCTAGGTCTGCCGTTTGAGATCCCTATGATGGGTATGGCCTGCTTTAGTTTCCTCCGCCGAGCTTGGCAGCCGATTACGCCGCTTGTGAAGGGATTCGGCTCCGAGGAGTGGTATATGGCCGAGCACACGCGTAGGAACGGGGGTATCATTGTTTGCCACCCAAAGATGCGCTGGTGGCACAGGTTTGGCAGGCCATTAGGGATTCCGTTTCCCATCTCGGTCGAGGACAAAGTCCATAATTACTACGCTGGGTGGCTCGATCTTTATGAAACCTTGAGTCACCCTAGGATCGTGGAGATGAGCCGCTGGTGGTGCAAGGAACCTCAGGCTAACGGAAGGCCTGTGCTGAGTGAGGGTGTGCTTCGAGGGATTGTGCGCGGGATTACGGACGAGAAGCTTGTGCTGTAGGGAAGAGCACATCCGGTAAAGGTGGGCGCAGGGGTTAGGCTAGAGAGGAAAGTTTGATGTCGCCCGACCAACCCCGTTGCCAATGCATCGCCCCAAGTTGAAAGCCAGACTGCGGAAACTCCTTCGGCATATCGCATAGCAGGATCTCCTTGAGACCGAAGCCTGCCGCCTTCACGTCGCGCACACGGGCCTTGGTCCAACAGTGGTTGACTGTGATGAGGAAGACGATGTTATCCGCAAGCTGCATGGAACGTTGCAGGAATGGGCGGAAGAGGGACCAAGGCGGGTTTGTGATGATCCATGTGTATCCCTTCTGAAACTTGGCATCCAGAAAATCGCGCCCCTGCTTGATTTCACACCAGTAACCACCATCCAGCGCCGTCCATTCATGCCTCTCGTTGTAGGTGTCAAAAGCCTGAATAAAAGCACCATCACCACTACATGGCTCCAAGACTGTTCCTCTAGGGCGAAAGTGCGACACAATGGCATCCGCCAAAGCTTGTGGCGTCTGCACGTCGTCATTGCTGACGTAATCTCGGTTTGGCTGGCTTTTCATAATGTTGTTTCTTGCGTTTCTCTTCTCTGCAAAACCCCTCTCTCAGGAACCCTATTTCCTTCGGGACGAGTCCGGCTTTCGGGGCATAGCTCGCCCATTGCTGGGGAGCCATGTTGAACACCTTCTCCTTGCGGAACTGAGATGGTTTCAGGACATGTGGGCGTGAAGATGATTGGCGGACGCTGCATTGGCCTCGCGCTTTCCCTTGAGGCTCGCCTACTTCTTCCCACTCGCTCGCCGGACGGATTGAACATCCCTGCTTACCTGAGTCACAAGCGCTCAGGATTACCACGCCGCACTTTCGGTCAGGCGTGGCACGTCTTGGGTTTCTACTGACAGAAGGAAGATTTCAGGGGGCAGGTCGCTACTCCTGCTATGCGCCACGTTCGCGGGTCACTGTTTCCCGCGTTACTTTCACGGGAGGCAATTCGAAACGCCAGGATAGCCTGCTGCGCGTGTCTCTCGATGATGGACGATTACGTCTAAGACCTCATCGTATTGGCTTCCACGCCGCCCCTGAAATCTTCCTTCAAATCGTGACCGAAAGCAGAGTTGAGCGGGCCGGGTGGGATCAATACTTTTCACAAACTCCCCAGCAACGTCACCTCCAAGTGACCCGAGAGCAGTTCACTCGCGATGTGCTCGCTTGACGCTACTGGCTCTCCGCTTTTGCCGCTCAACTCTACTTTCAAATCATTCCGCCCCTTCGCCGTCTCGCTGACTCCGCAGAGTGCTGCACGGCTCTAAAACAAGGCAACAAAAAAGCTAGGCCGTTGCGGGGCCTAGCTCAGTTGCAGATTCGCAAGTGGCAAGATCGCTCCCGCAACGGGCGAATCCTTATGTCTAACAGGATTCTGCCACGCCCCCAAAACTCTGCAACTAAAATCATGCAGCATAAATCCCCTGGAGAGCAGAAAACCGCTTCTTTATTGGGTTTGGCGCTCCTGGCTCCTTTCGGTCAGCAGGCTTATCATCAGAAATTAACTTATGCCTAGTAATACATAATTGTAGGCAAATGAACGAGGCGTCGACCACGTCTGGAGAAGTTTTCGTCCTCCCCTTCATCTCACGCTTTGTCTCGACGATGATTTTGTTATCCTTTGCCATCGGCTTTGTCTCGCGGTATTTCCGAGTCACCATCTCTGCGGCCATTGGCTTCCCGATGCCCCTCAGTTGATCACCTCGGAGAAGCGACTTGCCTGCGTACCAAATCTCACTCACACGGCGGTCATATCGGTCTCGGCACTTCACGTTAGGCTCCATCTTCGACACCGGCTTATCGCTAGGTGCGCCAGAGAAATCGACACTCAGGAACTTGCTCGTCCACTGCGAAATGATGGCATCACGGAAGGCCTTGCCCCCAGGACCGCTTGCATCAATGGCTAGATTCTCAGGAAGCACGCCTTGCTTCTCGCACTCATCACGCAACTTCCTAACAATCTGTGTAGTTCGGTCAATATCCTTGATGCGCGTGTCCTCGTTGATCTCAACGAAGTTCTGAAACTCCACGGTGAGACGTCCCTCAACTGACATGCCGATCTTCGCGAAGTAGAGGATGGAGCGGTCTCCGTCATGGGTGAAGCTTACATCAAATCCCGCCACCATCGTCCACTCGCCACGCCACACAGCAGGCTTGAAGGCGTTACTGAAGAGCAGGTCTCCTTGGGTGTAGATCGTCTGTTCGGCAGTGGCAGAGCACCACATGCCGCGAACACCACGATAGTAGGCTGGCGTGTTGCGCCCACCCTCACGACGAATGGTATCTTCCATCTGCTGCTGAGTCATCAGGAAGTTGTAGATCACCTTGCCCTCCAAGATGTTAGGCGATAGCTCCGCATCTAGGCGAATCACATGCCCACCCTTGCGACTGTTCCAGTCATAGTCATCGTCCCCAACGGATTCCCATCCAGTCTCTGGCTCGCACAGATCTCCAAAGGCATCGAAGTACGTTCCAGGGTTCCCCAGACCGATGAGTTGGCAGTTGTGGTTTCTAGACAAGTTTTCGTCGAATGTGTTTACCAGCGAGTGTCCGCACTCAGGGTGCTCGTCGATAACTAAAATAATAGGGTCTCCTTTCACGCCTCGAATCTCGTCCGCTGACTTCGCTTCCTGTTTCGCCTCGCCCGCCACTAGCTTAATGCCACACGTGCGGTCAGTCTCTCCAGTTTGGAGGTTGTGGTAACAAATGAGATACTCCGACGCCATAAGCTTACCGCAAACCGGAGCTATGATGGCGTTCCAATAGCTGATCACCTTCCCCCAAATACGATTGTTAGCCGCCCCTTTGGTTGTCGAGGTAACGAGGATCATCGCTCCTGACTGAGGAAAGATCTCACCGTTTTGACCTGTGATGGAATACGGCGCTGGATTGCTCAAGAAGTTGATGATGGCCCAAATGGCAAAGAAGTCGGACTTGCCTGTAGAGCCAGCCCCAGCCACGCCCAAGCGTTTGTATTTACATGCCGCTTTGAGCATACGTATGGCGTCAGGATGCCAAACGAAAGGCTTGGTGCTCCCTTGGTAATTCCACAGGATGTCCACAATCTGCATGAAGTGATACCACCTCGGTTTACCCTTAGTTGGAGTCCCGTCCTTGAAAGTCTTCACTACTCGCGAGACGCCATTCTTGTCCTTGGCAATAACCTGAGAGCCGAATGGGTTGCGAAACAGCGCTAACTCTTGAGAGAGTGGAGACTTCTGTGGAGTTGCCCACTTCACCCCGTAATCTGGCATGGGACGTGGCGGTAGAACGCCCTTCGGCTTTTGCGGGGGCTTCTTAGTTGCCATAGTTGGCATATATTGCATTGCAGTTTCCACTCTCGCCACTAAAATAGGCCCACCGATGCCCTCTAATCTCACGGTCGAACAAGCAAGGCAGTTTCCGTCGCTGTGGACTGTGGCTGACCCTTCGGACCCCAACTCCTCTTTATTTCTCCCGCTGATCAACAGCGCGAGCGAAGCGATCATTACTGCGGGCCAGTGGAAGGGCACGCTCGGCGAGGTGAACTTCAACTCCTCGACCGGTTATGTCACGCTTCCCCGGCGCTGGGAGTCGATCGTTGCGGACCGCATGTGTTGCGGGGGCGTTGCTCCGGTTCTTGGACGCTACTCAGAGTTCAGTTCCAGTGGCCCATGTTTCTTTGCGCTTCCTGAGAACCAACGCTGGAATTTGCAATGCCTTGTCGATCAAGGGGAGTATCCAACTCAGGTCCACCAGCCAACCGCGCTTCCCATCCGCCTAACCATATCGAACGCCCTAGATGCAGGCCAAACCGTGCGTCTCTACGGTGTGGGTACGAATGGTGAAACGATCTTCGACTCCGAGGGCTTCGAGGGCGTTAACTACACGACGGTCTACCCATCCGTGGACACCACCGAATCCATGATCGTAACGAACATCGTGAAGCCCATGTTTGATGGGTTTATGTCCATCTCTACGGTTGATGGCACGACCGTTACCCAGCTTTCCAATTACGAGCCGACCGAGACCAACCCTCTCTATCGTCGCTACAAGGTTGGAGTTATCGACGCCCACACCAATGGCACGCCCGTCATTCGCACGCTCTGCAAGCGTCGGTACATCCCTCTGGTCAATGAGGACGACTTGGTGTTTCCTTCGAATGTGAGGGCTTTGGGATTCGCCATGAGTGCCTGTAAGCTGGAGCAACAAGGTAGCTACGAGGTTGGGCAGAGCCTGCCTTTCTGGGACCAGTGCTATAAAACGCTCAACGACTCCCTCAAGCAGGCCCGAGGCAATATCCGCACCCCAGCGGCGTTCACTTGGCCGGGAAGCGCAGGTTCACTTCCAACTACTCACTAATTACTGATTATGGCACTAAATAATTCGTTTGATCCCCTAGGGACTCCTCGCCCTAGTGGAAGATCCTGGATGGACCCTGGACGCTACGATGAGCGCAAGGCCAGAATGGAGGACCGTTTAAACCGTCGCCAACTTGCGGATTTTGAAATGGGTGGCGGTGTCGGCAAGGGCCGCTCTTCGTATGGAGGTGGTGCCAACGGACTTCCCAAGCCTCCATTGCTTGGCATGACGCAACAAAACAAATCACCCCTCCAGCGCCTCCCGATGGGTCAACCCGTACCTGGACAGGGTGTTCCTAGGCCTCCGCCTGGAGCGAATATCAACGCGCCCTCCATGCTGGGAGACATGGCATCCATCAACTTCGGCAACGCCCCATCCTTAGGCACTGATCACGCTAACGCCTCTGCTCGCATTCAAGCTGGTCTAGGCACGGTTGCTGACTTCGCCCTTGTTCGTCGCAGTCAAAGTCCTCGCTCCAGCCAAGGTTTCAACGATGCTGGGGCGCGTCAACAGTACCGCAGCTACCTCGCTAACCCTCAAACGAGCGGGTTGGTGGCAGCCGCACAACAAGCCCTCTACGGCTAATCTTTATGGCAGGATACATCCCATCTTCGTTTGTCGCCAATCTTTGGGGCCAAGCTCAACCTCAAGGGCGTGCCCCGTATGCTAGTGGTCTTGCGGCTCCACGTCCCTACGCCCTTCCTCAGGCCGACCCTTATGGCTTGGGCTTCGCAGCCCCTGATCGTTTGGCGCAGTGGTCCGAAGCCCAGGCACTAAACCCAAATATGCCTATTGCTGGCAACCGTGAGGCGGCTCAGCAGGCTTATTACTCTCAGATCCAGCGTCAGGCGCAGATCAACGCAGGCAGGCAACAGGGCCAGAATGCGGTCGCAGAGTTGAAGCGCCAACAATGGCTCAACGGTACTCGTAGTTTGGCTGACGAGGCCCCAGGCGCTCAACTCACACCTGAGTACTACGCTATGCGAGACGCTAATCCGTTGCCCAACGGTGTAAGAGGTGGCGTGGCGTTTCGAGGTGGGGTTCCTGTGGGCTTCCAGGGTCAGGTTCCAGGTATTCCTCAAGCGGTTCCAGAGGGCGGCCTCAGACCGGATGAGCAACAGGCGTTTAATAACGCACTGTGGGCTAGGGCCTCAAAGGCCAACGATCCCTACATGGGCCGCATGGATAATATGGCACCAGGGGCTCTTGCTAGCTCTACTCTAGCCTCTGTTGAGGACGATCCCACTTTGACACCAGCCGCCGTCCAATCTTTGGGAGCTATGGACCCTGCTCAGTTTAACTTCGCGTTAGGCGCAAATAGTCCTGTCCGCAGGGCCTTGATGGCGATGGCTGAAACGGGTGGCGCTGTAGCTCCTCCATCCCCAACGGCGGGGATGAGTTTGGCGGATCGTCGCTCATTCCAAGCCAATGCCAAGAGAGGCACTGAGGCACGCAAGGATGTTGAGGCCTTCGAGAAGAGCCTGCCCGCTGTCGTATCACTAGTCTCCAAAGAGAACGGCATTGATGTGACTCCTGATCAGCTTGCGAAGGAGATCATCGAATCCAAAGACAAGCCCACCACCTTCTTTGGCAGCGATCCTATTCGCGTTCTTCTTTATCAAAAGTTCGGCCTGGACGAGAAGCTTCAACTTCGCTGGGCTCAGGATTACCTGAAGAAGCAAGCCAAGAATAAAGGCTAAATTCATGCCACTTCCATCTACTCGCGAAGGCGCTCTGTTGCTTGAGCCATTCCTCGAAGATCCCAACGCCCCTCAGGCGGTCTTTGGCCTACCTATGTCCCAGCCTCAGACCCAATACTTCACACCGCTTCAGGGCGCTGGGTCGATGGGTTATGGTGGTCGTGGCAGATACGATCCTCTAGGAGCTCGTGAAAAGATGGTGGAATATCAAATGCGCGCCGAGGCTGAGCAGCATGCGGCCCAAGCATTCCAAGCCCTCCAGGCGGTCGATCCATCTGCTCCCGACTATGTGAATAAGCGCACACAGATCGCGGCGGCATTCCCTCTTGCGGCTCAAGACCCTCGTGGCAAAGCGGTGATCGAAGCTTACGATTACGCGTACAAGGCTGCCCAGCAAGACCCGCAGAAAGCCTATCGTCAACAACTTGCATTATCAGGAGTAACGCCTGAGGAGTTTGCGATAGTGAAAGACCCCATTGCTCTAGGTAATATCGCACACCAACGGAAGCTGGAAGAGCGCCCTGAGCGCCGAGTGGGCAAATCTGTTGAGGAGCAGGAGTTGGATGGCCTGCGCAAAGCGTACAAGGATGCCAACGACTTCGGTTTGGGTTCTTCGGTAAAGAAAGCCATCGAGGATCGGTACCAAGAACTCCAAGGCAAACTTAGGCCTCAGGTGTTTCAGCCTGCCGCCCCCACAACGCAACCTACTGCCACGCCATCTCTGCCACGTATGTCGTCTCCCGATGAGGCGATGAAGCTGCCACCTGGAACACAATTCATAGACAATGAAGGCAAAATCCGTATCCGTCCTTAATTATGGCATCATGGGACGAATTTCCGTTGGCTCAACCTGCCGCTCAAAGCAGTTGGGATGCCTTTCCTTTAGCGGCTGAACCCAACGCTGACCGGGGGTACGCGGCCCAGATTGGAGACGCCCTGAGCATCGGTTTAAGCCAAGTTAACAGCGGCACACGAGCTACTTGGAACGCCGCCACAGGCGACAATGTAGATCTCGCGGCAAACCTTGCTGATTATGGTGCGGCGGCATTAGCGCAACAGAATCTAGAAACCCCAGAAGATCGCGCTTTGTCTGCGGCGTTTGCGAAAAACGCTCAGGAGCTCAATGATGCGAAAGGCTTCTTCCCGTCCGTAGCGGCGGCCTCAGGCTATGTTGGCTCCGCTTTGGAGCATCCTGGAGCGGCGGTAAAACAAGCTGTCCAATCGGCACCCAATGCCCTCATATCCCTTGGCACGCAAGTTTTGGGTCGTGGGCTTGGGGCGGCGGCGGGTGGTTTGGCTGGTATTGAGACTGGCCCTGGTGCTATTGTTACAGGCCTCGTAGGCTACTTCGGAGGGGGCGTGGCGGCTAACACGCTGATGGAATCAGGCCCCGCGATCTTCGACATCCTCAACGAGAAAACAGGCGGCAGGGCGGCAAGCATGACCGCGCCCGAGATCGAGGCAGCGCTCAGGGCTGATCCGACAATTGCTACCGAAGGCTTGCTGCGTGGAGCTAAGCGTGGGGCAACTATTGGTGTAGTCGAGGGCCTTGGTCAGTATGGTGCAGGCCGCTTAGTAGGGGCAGCCGAACGAGCCTCCGTGCGTGCGGTTGAGAAGACATTGGTGGATCAGGGTGTTGATCTAGCCAACAAGGCCGCTGTCCAGGCTGCTCTGGAAACTCCAGCCATTCGTGAAGCTGCGTCCGTTGCCGCTAAAGCCGCCGAGGCTGGGTTTAGCAATGCAGGCACCGCTGCTCGTTGGGCTGGGGCTTCGACCATCGAAACTGGAGCTTCGGGCCTGGGTGAGGCCGGGGCTCAAGTGGCAGCAGGACAAGATCTCGACACCACTGGAATCTTTCAGGAAATGATGGGTGACGCTGTCATGTCCCCAGCAGCTACAGCCGTTGGCAAATCGGTGGCCTTAGCAGGCTCTGGCGTTGACATGCTACGTGGGACGAATCAACCCCTTCCCGCCATCGTGGACGAAGTGGGCGCAGACCTCACGCAGGCCGAGCTTCCTCCTCCAGTTAAGCTGGCTACAGAGGTCGCTCAGGCCGCTGCCCCTGTGGCTCCCGCATCATCTGCTGCTCTCATGCAGGTGACGGCGATGTACGCGGAGCAATCCCAAGCTCCTGTTGTCCAACAAGAGGCGGTTCAGGATGAGATCGTCCAGCCTATAGAGGAAGTAGTCCCAACTCCTGCGGTTGAAGCCGAGGTTTTGGCTGACGCCCCACTCTTTCCTGCCGCCCCACCCATCGCTCGTGCTACGACAGAAGAAATGGCCCGAGATGCGGCTGGGGTACTAAGTGGCGAGATTGCGCCTAACGCACAGCCCGCAGCCTTGCTTCCTCCAGCGGAACAGCTAATCGAAGCCGCTCCTCCCGAGATGCCAAGCTTCGCATCCTACTTACGCGAGAGAGTTCCTGCTGATAAATGGTCGGACGCCGATATTCAGGCAGGAGAGGCCTACGCTCAAAGTGGTGGCGACTTTTCGGCCATCAGCGGCCTATCTCGTGTCAAGCAACGTGCTCTCACACGGATGCTGCAAGAGTTCTCGCCCGAGATCAGAACAGCACAGGAGATGGCTGAAGCGGAAGCCGATGCAGCCTTCAGAGCACGCAACAAGGAGCGCCCAGACTCGCCAACGCTGGCTGATGAACTAGCTCAACTCCAAGCTCTGCCGATCAATATTGAGTCAGCCTCCATTTCCCCCGAAGGAGAAACACCAAAAGCGGGCCCAACCCCTCGTGAGCCATCAATTCCCAAGGCCGAAGCCTATCGCATCCTAGCTGAACGATTGGGCCTAACGAACTTTTCCAACATCGTTCTCGGCAACTACGCGCCCTTGAGTAACGGCACTGTACTGAAGGGATTCGTATCTCAGAACAGCGACAAGATTTACCTCAATATGGGGTCAATCCACGATGCTGACACGCTGGTTGATGTTTTCAATGAGGAGGCGGTTCACTTGGTCTACCGAGATCCTCAGGTCGCTAAAGAATGGGCGCGGCTCAAGGAGCTGGCATCTGACGAACAACTTGAGCAATTGCGCCGAAAGTTCGACCGCCTTGGGTACAAGGATTCGGTGTGGGACGAAGAGGCCTTTGACGAAATCGCCCGAACAAAAGGCTTGGAGTGGCTGGACACACCTGCTTGGAAGCGCTTCTGGGAGTCGGTCAAAGCAGCGGTCCGCCGTCTATTTGGCCTAACCGACACCACGGAAATAAACCGAGTTGGGGCTCAAATACTCTCCTACGCTCTGCGCAATCAGCAGCAGATGGCCGCTGATGCGGTAGACTTTGCGGAAGCTCGTGGCGAGAGCCCGATTCGCATGGCCGTAGGGGGCTTGGATGAACAGCTTAGCCAAGCATCCCAAGCACTAAAACGTAAAGCCCAGGTCTCGACCGAGAGTGTGAGATCCGCGTACACGCTGGCGACCCAAGGAAAGTCCAGCCGATCAGTTTCCCTTAAGGAGCTGTACAACCGCGTCAAGGAGTCCAACCCCGAGGTGACGCCCACTCAGTTCATCGCTCAAATCCAAGCGATGGATCAATCGGGCGATGCGCTTTTGGAGGTTTTTGATAATCCTCAGCAGCTTCAAGAGGCAGGAGAATTCCAACTCAAGAACGCGAGCGGAATTCCTGCCGTGTCCGTGATCCTCCCAATGTCAGACACCGAGGCTAGGTTTGCGCTTGAGGAACCCACCCCCGAAGAGAAGCCTCGCGCCAAGGTAATGCTCGATCCTGTGCTCGCCGCTCGTGAGGCGTCGGCTAATTACCCTTCGACAGACGTTTCCCCATCCCCAGAAACTTCCCAAACATCTCAAGGACGCTTCCAAAGCCCTAAGGAAGGCGCAGACCAATACGATCCCATTGCCGCATCTGACGCTCAGGCCAAGGTGGATGCATGGCTGGCGGGCAAGCCTCTGGAAGAAGCTTACCAGGAGCTTCGCGGGACGATGCCGGATGATATGCGTCCAGGAAGCCCCTATTTCAATGCAGCCTTAGTAACGGTGATGGAGAAGATCAAGGGCGCATTTGACGCCACCCAGTCCGCAGACGTAAAGGAAGAACTTCAGGCGATGGCGGACCGATTGGGGCGTATGTATGCGCAAGAAGGAACCGCAGAAGGACGCGCCCTCCAGTCTCGCATCGTCAGCAATGCGCGCCTCACCCCCATGAAGGGATGGTTGGCTGTGCTCAAGGTTCTGGAAGATCGTCAAGAGAGCTTGATCAAGAATCGCTTCAGAGGCGATCCAGCGGCTGAGTTCGAGAAAGTGAACGAGATAGCCAAACCCGAAGCGGGCGAGGTTGTGGCAAGCATGCTAGATGAAGACCAGTCCGTTGCCATTAACGAGGCGGAGACCGATGCCGCTATCGAGTCGGCTAACGACACGATGGCTCGTGAGGAGTTCGAACGCATCTTGGCCGAAGTCCGCGAGGAGTACGTCCAGACCCTCGAAAAGGCTAACGCCGAGGCTCTCCGCGCCTGGGAGGTATCCCAACGCCTCAACGCTAAGAAAGCCAGTCGCACAAAGGCTGTAGAGTCCTCGAAAGCTCGCGTGGAAGAGGCATGGGCTCGTATCCGCAAGCGTGAGGGACAGACAAATCTGCCTCTTTTCTTCATCAACCCCGCCAACTTGGCAGACTACGGCTCTATCGTTGCGGAATACATCTATCAGGGTGTAACCAAGATTTCGGAACTCAAGGATATCATCATCCAGGACTTCGGACCAGAGTCCGAGCCTCATGTCCAGGAGCTTATCACGGAGGGCATTTCCCAACATAATCTGCGCATGGAGCAGGAAGGTGTTGCAGTTCCTAAGGCCGCAAAGACTGCCAAGGACAAGGCCCCAGCCAAGCCTCGTACCAAGAGTGTGAAGACCCTTATGCGTCAGCAGTCGGAAGCCGGTGTGAATAACTACGAGGAAGCTGTGCAGAACGTGGCTCAAGCGCTATCGCTAACTTCCGCCGAAGTGAAAGCGCAGCTTGCGGGTAAGCCGCCCTCTGCCGAAGTTCTTGCCAATCGCGAGCAACGCCGGAAAGAGTCCGCTGAGCGTTATGCCAGCCGCTTAATCTACCGTACGGAAGAGAGATTCCGCCAAGGCTCCAAAGATCTAGACGACGGCGCTGGTGGAGACACGATCAACAGGGCTTTTCGCGAACAGGTGGTTAGCCCGCTTCAGCAGGATGAGTTTCGCGCTCGACTTGCTAAATTGAAGGTAGGTCCAGAAGTGGCAGACCGACTCGCCCTAACCGCTGAGAGGGAGGCTACAGATCAGCAAGCGATGCTCTTGTTTAAGGAGTCTCAAAAGGTCGCGGACGCCAAGGAGTCCATCCTCTCGAAGGCCTCTCCAAAGTTGGCAAAGATGGTCAACGAACTCCGCAAGAAGATCGCTCCAGGCATGACTTGGGCTGACATCTTTGCCGACCTTCCTGACAAGCAAAAGAGCCGTCAGCTTTCGATCTACGACCGCTTGCTCAAAGACGAACGCCTCCAAGGCCTAACGCCTGAAGAACGCCTCGATCTCACCAACGAACTCAACCGCGTCTGGCAGGTGGAGCGTCGCAAGGTGTTTAATCGTGAACTCAGCAAGTTTGGCATTCTGGGAGAGAAGAGTGAGGAGGACACCAAGAAGATCAAGGCGGCTATTCCGCGCCTCATGCGGCAGCTTAATCTCGGCCTCTTTAACTCTGAGATGTTCAGGCAGGCGATGGCGGAGCAGTACGGCTTGCGTAGCATGACTTCCGCCGAGTCACAGGAACTCCAGCGTCTAGGCCAAGAAGCATGGAATCTACCCGAGGGCAGCATTCAGCGCCGTAGAGCCTTGCAGGCCATGCTGGACAAGATGCAGACCCTCACTGGTGCGAGTAAGTGGGAGTTGCTCAACAATTACTGGGTGGCCTCCGTGCTCTCGGGCCTGCGCACACAGTTCGATACGCACATGGCGTTCCTCAACGGAGCCGCAACCATTGCTCGCCTTGCTCCTCAGCTTGCTTTGCGCGGCAAGCGCGGAACGGCGACGATGATCAGCGAGTACTTCAAAGGCTTGGGTGAGGCCGCGAGAGAGGCTTCACGCATCATCCTAGATGGCGACTTCTCGTACCTGAAGCGCAACGAGGAGAGCGTGATGGCTGCTATTGATGGGGACACCGCAATCCGCGCCACCCCCATCAGCGAGCGCATGCTCAGCCAAGGCAACTGGTGGCACAAATACCCAGCCTTAGTGATGAGCATCGTCTCGCGCAGCATGTCGGCAGCCGACCATCTCAACAACACCGCCACGAGTCGTGGAGCGATGGTTTATGCGCGGGCCATGAACCCCGATTTCTACAAGGGGGCGCTGACGCCATCTCCACAGGAGCGTGCCGATGCCCGTAAACAGGCCATCCTTGAACTATTCGCTGGCGTAGAGCCAAGGACTTCCAAAGAGAAAGCGGACACCACCGCCCGCACGCGTGAGATCCTCAATCAAGCCGAAGCCCCCGAGACATTGGAGGAGGGCAACCAGATTGGTGACATTGCCTCATACCAGAACGACCCCACAGGCCTGTTTGGCGGCTTCTACGAGCTACTCAAGGGCATGTCTCAGTCTTTGGAGCGTCGGGCCACGGACTTTTCCCAAGATGACGAAGTGAGTAAGACCTGGAGAGCGATTGCGGCCTTTGCGGCAGTTACTTTCCGCAGCCTTATCGGCACTCGCTTTGCCCGCTTTGCCACCAACTTCGCAAGCAACGGCACCTCCTTTATTCCTGGGACTTATCTTGCGAAGACCCCCCTCTACGGGCGCAACCTCACCAAGAGCCGAGACAGCCTGATCCTCGCCAATAACTTGATCGGGGCGATGACGATCTTGGCCGTTGTGTCCAAGTTTGGGGATGAGGGAGACGATGATGATCTGTGGATTGACGGCACTTGGGCCGGGTTGCCTTACGCTAAGCAAGCAGAGTTGCGCACCTCTGGACACGAGCCGTTGTCTATCGGATGGCGTGGCAAGGATGGTAAGGTCCACCGTATCAGCTACAGGCAGTGGGAGATCGGCAGCATTCTGGCCTCCGCTGGGGCGTGGCTGGACAAGCGCAAGTACATGCCGGACAAGTTTAAGGAGGAAGGCCTCCCAGGGCACATCCTGGCCTCGGTCGCGAATGGTGCGGCTTACGTCAAGGATCTGAGTGCGCTCTCAACCTTCACAGACCTCCTGGGTGTGGGGGCGGGAACAGCCCAAGACAAGGGCGCTGACTTCGCTAAGAAGATCAACAAGGTGGCGGCAAACTTCGCGGGCGGATTCATCCCCAACACGCTCAAGGATGTGGACGCCTATACAGACCCCAAGGTGTACAAGCCTGACAGCGCCATGGAAGTCTGGTTCCGTGGGGTGCCTATGGTGCGCAGAACGGTCGCTGGCGGTCGTCCGATGCTCAACCTACTTGGAGACCCCGTGGAACTCGACCGGAGCCCATGGAGTCGTGTTTACACGGACACAGACCAAGGCTCTGGTTACGATGAGTTGGCTAAGCTCCAGAATCGCGGTATTTGGATGCCAACCCCCTCCATGACGCGCATCGTAAAGCGCAGTAATGGGGAGAAGGCGACTATCGAATCCCTGGGACAGGACGTGGAGTACAAGTATCAGAAGAGCGTGGGCAAGAAATACCGCGCCTACTTGATTGAGAACGGCCCCGACTTCGCGAAGATGACAGACGAGGAGGTGGAGAAGGCCATCAATCGTGACACCGAACGGATTCGCATTGAGGCGTCCGACGAGCTAGTGGACCAACTGAAACTGTAATTATCGTATGATCAAAATCGTTCGGCAGGTAGAGATTCCGCGAGAGTGGACCCAGGAGCGCCTCAAAGGCATGTACCCCAACTACACCCTGATAGGGGAGCGCTCAGGATGGTTCTATCCAATTGAGGAGACGAAAGTGGTGTTTGTTGCCTACAATTGGCGCGAGCTTGTGGGGCGCGTGGAGAAGCATCTCAAGGGCAACGGAATCGCAATTCCAGCCGATCTTAACCTCACGATGATGCGAGTCTTTTGCGAGGCGACGAAGAGCGAGTATTGCAGCGATGTAGATCCCAACCAAAGTGATAAGGGGCGGCTGTTTGAGCAAGCCCAGCGCTTCCTGCGAACGATTAACAATGTTGTGGCCTCAGGCGCTTCCTTGGTGTCTCAGGAAGAGGCGGATAGGCGTGCTTCCATTTGTGCCGTGTGCCCGCAGAATCAGCCAACCGATGTTGGCTGTACTGGATGTGGCATGAAGACCGCAATCGCTCAGATGGCGAACTTCGCTCTCGGAAAGTCAACTCCCTTGGATAGCCAGCTTCATTGGTGTCAGGTCTGCGGGTGTAAAAACTCGCTTAAGATATGGGTAGGTCGTGAGGCCATGTCTGAGAAGGATTTGGCCGACAAGTGGGAAAAAGGGTGTTGGATGGTTAACCAATTATGAGGAATTAAATATATTCCCATTATGGTTGGATCAACCTTTCTCTTATCGCGTTCAAGCGCAACTCATCCCACTTTTTAAAGTCCCCATGAGATGCAAATGACCAATCGCTCAGTGGAGGTTCTGGAATATCCAGCGCCCACTGAATCGTTAATCGTTGTTTTGCGGAATAAAACGAATCTCTGCCACTAGGCAAATGGTGAGTTACAAGCCAGCGCTCGCACACTCTGAACCCCTTGGATTTTAATGTATCAATTAGTTTATCAGAAAGACATCCTGAATATTCCACCTCTCCGAACCCAAGCCTTGCGTGCTCACTGATAAGCACAGCCACCTCACGGGCTGCATTAGCTTCCGCAGGGGAATAAGGCAGAGTGTCGAACACTTTCACGCATTTTCTCGCCTCCTCCGCTGATAGGTTTTCGAGAGGCTCAGACAGAGCCTGAGAGTTAAGTGGACAGGTTGTTGTTTTCATGCTCGTAGTTAGTCACTTTGTGTTATTGGCCGCTTGTTCTTATTTAAGGCTAGTCGAGCAACAAGGAAATCGCTGCCCCCATGAGTAATAGGGTAGCAAACACGCCTATATTCTCAAAGAGCGATGCATTCTGAAGGGTTTGGGCGATCATGGCAGGAAAAATCATCTATTCTTCCGCCTCACCCAAACCCCGAACTCGACAATCCAATCAATGATCTTCATGCCAGCGAGAACGATGGCGGCGTTAAAGAGGAGATCATTCATGGCTGCAAAAGTGGTGAATCTTCTTTAATGCCTAAAGACATCGCAATCTCACGGTTGCTCATTCCAAGCTTTCGGAATCGGATAACGTCACGACGATTTCCCTTCATTTCCCGAGTCATTTTCCTAACTATGGCATTTGGCGCTTTCTTTTTCATAATCTTTTCTAGATAGAGTTTGAATTTGTTTTGTAATGTCCTGTATCTCCAAATTAACAAGCCTCTCCAAAACCGCCTCCCGTATCTCCTGGGTATGCGCTCCCTCGATCAGCCACTTTCGCAGCGTGCGAGGATCTTGCTCGTCCACGATAAAGTCGGGGAATTTAGCCCAAGACGCCGCTTCGAGTCCATTGAGTTTCATAGGCTCTTGCTGCGCTGGGTTGTTAAGTTTCCAACGCGTTCTTGTAAGCGTTAAACTCATGAAGGCGTTGCGTTATGATGCTCAGCCTATCGCGTGCTCGTGGCATTGATTCGCCAAGCTCCTTTTGATTATTTGCAAATTGGCAATCGTAAAGATCATCGAGGAATAACTCGGCCTCTTTTATGGTTTGTTTGATTGCAGCATCAGCACTTTTGGACAGTGATTTTTCGGTTTTCATATTGTTAACAGGTGATTTCGAAGGGGCGTGAATCCCACTTTGGAAAGACCAAAGTGGGTTGTGGAAAGAAGATTGTTGGAGGTGGCGGTGTATTTTTACCCGCTCTCTCCACCAACTCCTCGTATTCCCGCCGCTTACGGATATCCTCTTTAGGGTCGGTCTTCGGCATACCAACCTCTACCCTAAGCAGTCGCAACATCTCATCCAGCCGCTTCACGTGCTCCTGTTGGCTGGCGTTCTGCGCTTTCTCCATCCAGTATTTCACCACCTCCCGAAGCTCGGCCTTTGTGCCGCTGGCAATCTCCTCCGAGATGTCGTTGCTGAGTTGGTCGATGCGGGACTGGGTGATGGGTGTGTGTTTCTTGGGTGTACGCTTCTTCATACCTGTTCTATTCTAGGTATTTCTTCCCCCACTGGATTGCGAGCACCAGTAGCTCCCTCTGGCTTTTGAGCCCCAGCTTGTCCTTAATGTTCTGTTTGTGGACATCGGCGGTCTTGCGCGAGATGCCCATAGCGGACGCGATGTCGAGTGAGTTGTGACCAACTGAGAGGCATTGGAAAACATCCATCTCCCTTTTTGTTAGGAGTGGACGATGTGGCAGAATGAAGTTCTCCTTGGGTTTGTGTCGCATGAGGTCGTTGTTGGCGGGTGGTTTCGATTACTCAATTACTCTGCCGTTGGCTTTAAATTTCTTATCAAGTGCAGCTAGAGACCACCTTGCTTTGGCAGCCCTACGTGCCTGTTCAGAGCATTTCTCCTTACCTAGCTTTCTCGCCCGAGCCTTGCCGCCTGCGGCCTGGGGTATGCCATCACCGAAGATCGTGCTTGGAGGCGTTCCGCTATCAGCTTGGGCGTCATGGCGCAGAGAGACTGGGAAGCCATTAACTTTCACTACGGAGCCCTTTGGAAGGAAAATCTTATGCATGCTCGGATTATGTATGCGTGCATTGATGCTTGCAACATCTTTCTTCTCGCGGGTGGAGTTAGTCTTGTATCGACTTCTCAAATTCGATTGGGATAATGCCATTCGGCAGACGCTCCCTAAACAAAGGCCCAATGTCCTTGTATTTGTGGCCCGCTAGCCCGCAACCAACAAGTGTCACAAGGAATGTGAGGCCTGGGTTTGCTTGAGCGCATTCGTAAAACCTCCTAACATGGGTGGCTATTTGCTCCACCGTCATTTTGGATAAGCTTCTTCCGACAGTGGGAAGCGCATAACACCTTCCCGTTAGACCCTCGGCGTCACCCCATTTAGCGCCAAACTTCTGCATTGCGTATTTGGCTGCGCCCTTCCCGTGGCGTCCTTCGGTGTTGCTGCCGAAGACGAATATCTCTCCCTCGGCTAAGGATCGGATGTCTGGAGGCGTGTTTGTGTATTTCATAATTTAGTGGCTTCTACTTGGGGTTGCTACGACGAGCAGACTTCTTCTTGGCAAGCTTGGGGATTTTGTGCTTCGAGCCTCCAAGAGCCTTCCTTTCGGTTGGCATAACTATAGAACACACATGCTCACGCCAAGTGTGATTTGGGTAGTGATGGTTGTGGTCTGATGCGTCCAGGGCCAGCTTTGGTGCTCCATTGCCAGTCTGGATAATGGTCTTCGTGCAATACGGGCAAGGATACGGTCCATACCAAACGACATTGGGATCACGCAAGGTCGGGAGGAGATTGGTGGAGACGAGATATGTTAGAGTGGGCGATTTAGCCATGGCCGAATTTTACCTATTCTGTTAGGCTGCGCCACAGCATTCAACCGAAAGGTCACATCAGTACTGAATGAGGTTAGGAAAGAATGTACTTAGTACATCCCTCATTCCTTCGATTACTCAAAGAGAAAAGATCCCTCACGACGAATTGAGAGGGTGAGAAACCCCGACCCGCGCCCCAAAGCACAAGTTACCCTGCTAAGCGTAACAACATGGACGCAGGCCGGGGAAAGAAAACCGCCGCCAAGGGATGAAACCTTGACGGCGGGAACAAGAGAACAAAAACAATAAAGCCACACAAACGCCGCTAGGGCCATCCGCGCCGTACGAGTCACCACAGGTCACTCAACGATTGGATTTTAGGCCCTGACGGCTAGATGGCAAGGGGAATGTTGTGGGTCACACAGCGGCGATCACCTTCTTGCTGCACGGAATCCACTCGTTCGAGCCGAATGGGCAACGCTCCCATCTTTCCGCGAGGGTTCTATAGGTTGGGCAGTGACTGCTAATCTGACGAGAGTGGCAGGTATTCAGCAGCGAAATGTCAACCTCCCCAGCATAGGCCACAACCCACCACTGACGATCATACCCCTTCATGCGAAAGCGATCTCCAGGGTTGATGTCAGAAAACTCCAAGGGCACGATGTTGTAGGTGGCCTCTGGGAGGGGTCGTGAGGTTCTGGCTAAAGTGATGGCGCATTCTTCTGGCGGGAAAACCATCATCCATACGGACCCCGAAAGTGCGCGGAACTCATCAACTCCACCCACCGTTGTCTCTCCCTCTAATAGCGCCCTCTTTCCATCCTCCCAACACTCTTTGGTAGGGTTATGCCACTGACGACCCTCAGGCGGCTCTGGAGGCGTCCAAGCGGGATCTGGTGTGGGTTCCTGCGTGGAGACTTTGCGACGACCCTTAAGATCTAGGTTGAGCTTTTGACCAACCACGCTTGGGTCACAGGAGTACCACTCTAAGCCAGCACACGACAGCTCATCCCCCTCTTCGAGCTTACTCACGCCAGGGGTGAGGGCAAGGTACGTGGTTTCTGCGACAGGCACGGTCTTCTGCGCCTCAGCATGCGCGAGGACGGCGTTAGCCACGGCTCCCCACACCTGCTTATCTTCGTAACCATCCCACCTTGAAGGAGCAAGGTGAGCTAGACAGTAGGTTTCGTATGCCACCTGACCAGGTGATTTTATGGGAAGATCTTCGGGCTTCACGCGGTAATCGTGAACGTCTCCATCCCACTTGTACTCGCCGAAGTCCTTAAAACGACCGTCCCCATCCCGTTTCTCGACCGTCTTCCCCTCCGCTAAAGCTGTGATTAGCGGGAGCCATTGTGTTGCGTTTTCTTTGTTCATTGTACGTGTTTCTAGTGTGTTTTTGGTTGATTCTACTGTTCCTCAGCTTCGATTTGCCGAGCTTCTCTCTTGGCCTTAAAGTGTTCCTCGATGATGGATTCCACCTCGGCAACGATTGTGCGTCGGTTCCTCGTGGCAGCTGCCCTCAGCTTTGTTTTGATGGCGGGCCGCACTCGGGCGACGATCTGAGATTTGTCTTTTGCGAGCATACGTGGAGCGAGTAAACCATACAAACCCAGAGAGCACAAACATTTTATCACACATTTAAACATTTTACTCGACAGGCCACGGTTCCCACCCAATACTCACCACACCTCGAATAAATCGAGCAACCAAACACACCAAAACACTATGAGCACAAAAGCACGAAACATGCTGACCAACGACAAGCGCTACGAGTTGATGAAACACCTCGATACGAAGCCAAACCGCGAACACCTCGCGGCCTCCGATGACGAGGAAGTTGCGGCCCAAGCAACGAAGAAACTGGGATTCACCGTGACGTATCTCAATATCGCCTCGTGCCGGAAGATCCTCAAAATCAAGAAGCGCACAGTCGCGCATCGCAACGGCGTGGACGAGCTTCGGGAGGAGTTGGAGGCGCTGAAGGATCGGGTGTTGAAGCTGGAGTTGGCGTGCTCGGTTGGGGTCGCTGGAAGGGCTTAACCCCTATGTACGAATATTCCAAAGAGCGGCCCAAAGTCCTTACCGAGGATGGCGTCACCAAACTCCTCGAGGTGTACTCTGCCGTATTGAATCGACAAGACCCAGGAAAACCAATCTCTGCGGGCGAAGTTCTCAACAAGGTTTGCGGGGTTTCTTGGACGGTCTTTGCCTGCCTCGACTTCTTGAGGGAGAAGAGGTTTGTACATGAGATGTACACGGACCCCGAGACAACCATTGGGCAGAACCGCATGTTTAGGAGTTAACAAGTAAACATAACAAAAGTATTCCATGAACATCGAAATAAAACCATCTCCTCAGAAGAAGACCGAGATTAAGTATCCGTGCATAATGGAGAGTATAGATGACGATACTATCGTTCTCTTTACCGCCCCAACAAGCGGCGTCGCGCTTCGCTACCTATCTGGAGTCTCCCACTACTCTACAAGTTGGGTTGAGGCTGACGCGCATCTATGGAAGCCGTTCCTTGGAACGATCACTATCTCGAACTAAACTAAGACAGACCCTATGAATAACTCAATCACACCCACGCCAAGCGACCCAAGCAACTTCGAGAAGAAGTACAATTATGACAGGGATAATATACCGACATCACTTGCGCCCATAAGCGTTTGTGGAATTATAGCCCTAGCTGCCATTCTTGTCATCTTTCTAGCGCTCGTTTCGTGTACTGAAAACCAGCGCGCCAAGCAGTTTGGAGGAAACGCCACCGTGGATTTACCACCTAACACGAAGTTCATCGGGGCCACATGGAAGGCGGATGGTCTTTGGTATTCTTACAGACCCATTCGGGAAGGGGAGAAGCCGGAATCAGTGGTTCTTAAAGAGCAGTCAAGCTTTGGCCTCATACAAGGCAGCGTAACTTTCACTGAACATTAAGTCTAACGAAAAGTATTTTATTATGGCATCAAAACTACGCGCAAAGTCGCCAGAAGAAACCAATCCAGGGCACATTAAGATGCTCATCTATGGGCCTCCTGGGGTTGGTAAAACGTGGCTCGGGATGGACTTCCCCGAGCCTTACTATATTGACACTGAAGGCGGCGCTCGACTCGCCCACTATCAAGCAAAACTAAAGGCTTCAGGTGGTGTTTATATGGGTGTTGAAAGTGGCGCTCTTGATTTCCCCACTCTGATTGAAGAGGTAAAGCTACTCGCCACCGAGAAGCATGGATACCGAACACTGGTCATTGATAGCCTAACAAAGGTTTATCAAACGGCCATTGCCATTGAGTCCGAGCGCCTTGGAAGCCTCGACCAATTTGGGGCGAGTAAGAAAGCCGGAATTTCAGCCATGAGGCAACTCATTCGCTGGATCATGCGCCTCGACATGAATGTGGTTTTTATTGCCCACGAAACCTCGGAGTGGGGGAAAAACGAGAAGACGGGTCAGCGTGAAGAGATCGGGAAAATGGCCGATACCTGGGAGAAATTACCGTTCGAGCTGGATCTTGCCTTGCAGGCCATCAAGCAAGGATCGACTCGTTATGCCGTCGTCACCAAAACTCGCCTTACCGGGTTCCCTGATCGCGAACGCTTTCCTTTGTCTTACGCGGAGTTTGCTACTCGTTACGGAAAGGATTTCATCGAGGCCGAGGCCAAGCCAATCGTCCTCGCCACCCCCGAGCAGGTAGCCGAGATTGAACGCCTCATGCGTGTTGTCAAGGTAGACGAATCCACTGTAGAAAAGTGGAACAAGAAAGCTGGAGCGGACACCTTTGCCGAATACAGCACAGAGCACGCAGCCGGAGTCATCTCCTTCCTCACAAAGTCAGTCACCCCATAATCACACACCATGCAATTCAAACCGAAAACAGCACACGAACTCGCGGAAGAAGAAACACAACGGGAGCTTGAGTTGCTCCTCAAGAAGGGGGTCTATGACTTCGAGGTGTTCCGCGCAGAGGACAAGGTCAGCAATGCTGGCAACGAAATGATCGCCCTCGGCCTCAAGGTCTACGCGGACGATGGGCGGACCCCCTTCGTCAACGACTGGCTATTGGAGAAGATGGCATTCAAACTTCGGCATTTCTGTGAGACCACCGAACTCATGGGTGTTTACGAGCGTGGCGATCTCAAGGCGGAGAACTGTCTGCGCGCCTCGGGCCGCGTACAGATCGATATCGAGCCTGCCAAAGATGGGTATGCAGCCAAGAACAAGGTCGTGGACTACGGGGAGCCTGAGAAGGGTGATCCGGCTATGCGGTCCGCAGAAAAGTCCGCATCAGGAATGAGCGATAAGGATTTAGATTCGATGGATTCGATTCCGTTTTGATGCCCTTTTTGACTTGATCCCTTTTAATTACTCGCCATTCTCCTTGAATGCAAAATAAAGAATGCTTCAAATGCCATAAAATCCTACCCATCGAATCCTTCTACAAACATGGGAAGATGAGTGGCGGCAGAGTTGGTAAGTGCAAAGAATGCACCAAGGATGATGTGCGAGTACATTATCATGCCAATTTCGAATCTAAAAGGGAGTACGAACAAAAAAGGTTTCAAGACCCTGAGAGAAAGAAGAAGGTGATGGAATACCAGCGCAAAAGACGAACCCGAGAGCCAGAAAAAAACCTTGCTCGGCAAAGACTTGGATACGCCGTAAAGACGGGGAAAGTGCAGCGCCTTCCATGCAAATGCGGAGACCCAAAGACCCAAGCTCACCATCACGATTATAGTAAACCGCTGGAGGTGACTTGGCTCTGCTTCAAGTGCCACCGCTTAGAACACGGACAAACGAACGTTACACGATAGCCAATAACCAGGGCGCAGGTCGCGCCCTGCCTTAACCCAACGAAAATATATGACCGCAGAACAAGAAATCAAACGCGAGATCCTTCTGGATGCCATCCTCGACAGTCGTATTCAACCTCATCCATCAGGAGAGATCACCTCCGAAAACGTGGACGCCTTTTATCGGGAGGCTCGGAAGCACGACATCAGTGAATATGCCAACGACTTCCGCACATCAGGAACGGAGACCAAAATAAAGAGTGAGAACTGGAGTCGAAACTACGAATCCGATGAGGTCGGCGCTAGGCTCAAGAACGGCCTATGGGTCGGATGGACTTATTGGCATGGTGGCGGCAAGCATGGCGACCCAGAGTCTATCGACTGGATGGACGGGGCCTACTTTCTCGATGTTAAGGAAGAGGAGAAAATGGTGATTGTTCGTGAATTCAGCAAGAAGGCCTAACCAGCGGAATACTATGAGCACGTACAAAGAAGAATACTACCCAGACGAAGACCTCGAAATAGAGACCGAGCAAGAACGTATTGCCCGAGTTCAAAGGAATATTTCCACCCCATCGCCACGCATTTGTATGAACCTCAACGATTTTCGGGACCAATGCCACGCCGCTTCCATCAAATGGTGGCAAGACCCAGAAACCGGCGCTCCCATCCAACGCAACAAGGGCGAACTCATCTGTCTCATGCACTCCGAGCTATCGGAGGCCATGGAGGGAGTGCGCAAGGGCTTGATGGACGACAAGCTCCCTCATCGCAAAATGGAGGAGGTGGAGATGGTGGACGCCATTATCCGCATCTTCGACTACGCAGGTGGCTTTGGCTTGGATCTCCAAGGGGCCTTCGAAGAAAAGATGGCCTACAACTCCACTAGGGCTGATCACACTCACGAAGCTCGACTCGCAGCAGGAGGGAAGAAGTTTTGACCGCCTTCCTCGTCTTTATCGTCACCTCCAGCCTGTGGTTACTAGTGTTTCACATGCGGATCACAAGCATCCGTATCGACCACAAGAACGAACTCATCTCGGTCCGTAATCGGGCCTACGATGTGGGATTTAGCGATGGCTACGAGGAGCGATCTCTCGTGGCCTTACGGGCAAACAAACCAACACCAGAAGAAATATGAGTAAAATCAACATCGGAGTCATCAACAAGTCGCAACCACTCACTAATGAGTTCTGTGCCTCATTCTTGGCCCAAGGCTACACCCATGTCGCGATCAATGATGGATCAATTTCCGACGAGGAGATGCGGGCTAAGATTGTCGCCCAGGAGTTGGCTCGCGAGGAGGAGCGCAAGAAGCCCACGGTATGGCATCGCTTGGAGGTAAGGCCCGAGCTAAAGCTTAGGCCACCACAGGAGCCTCATCCCCAGCCATTCTCTACGGCCTTTAAGAGGAGGTGGAAGAATTGAGTCAGCTTTATAAAAGTAAATGAACTCTAAAGAATTCCAAGAATATTGTGGAGCACTTCTCTCTGGTCATCAAGTCCCCAGTCCCAAGCCTAAACGCGCTCCTGGGAATGTCGCATTGGCAAAGGCACAAACTCAAAAAGCAGATAGCCGACGATTTCTTGTTGTCATTACAAGCTATCGACGCCGACTCCTCGACGAGGATAACCTTTGCGGGAAGTACCACTGCGACCTTTTGCGATACGCTGGCATCCTGCCTTCAGACGCGCCTGGACAAACGCAGATCCAGAATCGCCAAAGCAAAGTTAAATCCAAAGAAGACGAAAAAACGGTAATTGAGGTCACACTGATGGATGATGATTGATGAATAATGATGTTGACATGGGTTTGTTCATGCCTATCATGGTCCCATACAGATAGTCGCCCTATTCTCATTCGTCGCAGGCGCTTCAATCCGCACCACGCTCGACCAGCTACCCATGAAAAACAACCAGATCATCATCAATCGAGTCCCAGAATCCATCCACCAACTCGTCTCGGCTGAGAGCGACAAGGAAAACCGCACTATCCGCCAGCAGGTAATCCACATCCTGGAGGAGCGCTACGAAGGAACTCCTCTCGGCAAGACCCTGATGAGACTCACACAAAAGAAAGGAAGCAAGTAGATGACAAGAGAACGAGCAAAAGAGCTTTGGCCTGTAATACAGGCGTACTCCAAGGGAGAAGTTGTCGAGACTCATCCAGATGGTGAAGACTATTGGTATCTGTGCATATGCCCAAGCTGGCTTGATGGCCATCATTACCGCGTCAAACCCTGGACGCCACCACCACTCCCGCCTCACCTCGCAGATCGTGAGTGGCACATGCCTATTAAAGAGTGCTGGGAAGACGGTAAGAGGGCGTTGTTAGGCGGAGAGAGACGAGAACCTAAGGATGAATATCTTGATGGAGAGATATGGTTGGAAACAGAAAGTGCTGGCCTTGAGCTTCATTACCTTAACCGGGTCCCCTATCGCACAGCCCGCCCCCTTCCTGAGCTTACGCCCGAGCTAGTCCCTCTAGAAAGTGGCGACATCCGATCAGGAGACAGTCTGTGCGTAAAGGACGCAGAGGACACTTTGATTCTGCGAATAGATGGGCGGAAGGTCTGGTTTCTTGACTCAGATGGAGAGACCGTGTGTCGATTCCTCGACGAGCTAATGGTGTGCGGTGATTTCTACCGTAAATCAGGCACAACCGAGTGGTTGCCGTGCCATAAGGTGAAGGAGGCTTCGAAGTGATGAGCGTTCTCGCCTTCCATCGTCAGGCTATATCTCTCTCAACGGAGGGTTTTCGGAAATGCAGGCAACAGGCTCTCGCATCGCGTGATGCTGGTGATATTTATTCGGCCCGCTATTGGGGTCGATGCTCACGTGATTACTTTAAGGCAGCACGCGCTGCCGCTCAAAGCTTCCAGTCATGGATGGGAGGGTCGAAGTGATGCACCCATATAAAGCCAAGGAAATCCAAAGCCCAACACTTCGAAGGGTATTCCTAATCACATGCACCCCAATCCTCATCCTGTCTCCAATCGTTGCGGGCGTGGAAGCTTGGTTTGAGGTTACGTGCGATATTTGGCACGAGATGGTTGTTGTTTGGAGGGGCAAGTGATGAAGGGTAATAGCCTCATTCCAACAGAGGCCGAGCACGACGACCATTACGAGCCTAACCCCAAAGAAGAGTACGCTCTAGAGATCCCAGTCACACCACTCGCGCTTAGGCGCTTGCAGAACATCGAGAAACAATTGGCAGAGATTCAGAAAGAACACATCCATGAACCCACTTCCAGGAGACAAAAAAATAGGCACATTCGAGAAGCTCAAGCGCGGGGCATCAAAGACTAGCAAGCCGCGAGGGTTGATTGAGATCCCTGAGGTCGCGCAGCGTAGAGTCCTGAGCGTGAGTCAATTCATATGGAAGAATACTGCGAAGAAAGATGGAAAGGCGCATTGGAAATGGGAACCGTGCGGTGAGGTCTACGCAACATTCGAAGGCCCAACCGCAAACGAGTCAGCCGCCGAGTACATCGAACTCATGAAGACGCGCACGGTGGACAACGGCGAACAGTGCGTGGCGGATGGGGTGAGGCTGGATAAGCTCACGAAGTCTAGGGTTGGGGATTCGGAACAGATTGGGCTTCTATGAATGTTGACCAAACAGTTTGGGTTATACACACCCCCAAGGGCAAGAAGGTAGAGAAACTGTGTCGCGCCACTGTTAAGGAAATCCACGGGCCAATCGTTCGGCTGAGCGTTTGGACGGGATCGGCATTTGAAAACAAGAACGAAATGATCGCGAAGATTAAACTTACAAAACCGGAATGAACCCAATCCTAACTTACTTCAAGTCGTGCGATTCATCGACGCCGAACGCAAAGCGATACCTCGGAAACTGGTATGTGTGGGCCTACGACGGGGCGATGGAAGACTTCTTAAGGGATCAGACCTCGGTCAATGGAGGGCCTCATTATGAATAACTTAAAACCGAATGCTCCGATTGGGGATCTCACTCCACAGACAGAGGGCCAACTACCCTGCAATTGTTGGTGTACTTTGGGCGACTACAAGCAATGCACCGTTTGCCACGGCACAGGATGCCGCAATGGTCAGCCAACCTTAAAGGTTGGGACAGCCGCTGACAAAGCAGACCTGTGCCCGCCTCACTACGCAGGCACCGTAACTCCATGGGACTTACAGAAGTGCATGGTTTCTAGCGGCAACGCATTCGTGGATTCAAGGAGGACAGATGCTATCGAGTACTGCTTTAGGATGAAGGTAGACTTGCTGGGAGATCTCAGGAAAGCGCGCCATTGTTTGGACGAGGCAATCAAGGTAATGGAACAAACTGAACACTAAAAACATGAAGTACAATTTTACCAACGAAGAAATAAGCCGTCTCCAGCAGGTTTTTAACGAATCGTACCTCAATACAGGCGAGGCCTTTTACGCACAAGAAAACGCCATTAAGGCGGTCATAGCAGCCCTTCCCGAGCCTTCTGCCGCCTCCGCAGTTTTGAGGCCTATTGCGGAGATGCCGGGAGATGTGCCTAAGTGGTGCTTTCGACAGTATTTTAGAATTTCTGATGGTGACGTGGTCTTCTCTCATGCCAATGTGGATGCTACGTTCTTTATCGACATAGCACGCCCAACCAATCCTGATATTGAGCGCGCAAAGTTCGAGGAAACCTTCCCCAACCTAGACAAGGAGCTAACTCCATCAGGGATGTATAAGAACTGCTATTCCCAAGCATGTTGGGAAGGCTGGAGAGCAAAGTCGGAGGCTAAGCCATGACCACCACAGACCAACAAATAGCCGACCTAGAATCTCGGATAAAGCCTCTAGCGAGTCTCCTCGAAGGACTTCGTGCGGTTAAGCGCAAGGAGGACTCCGTGGAGTTCGTGAGGGTTAACAAGATCACCAAGGAGGATGTCGAAAGACCGGATGGGGATGATAAGCCTTGGTTCTTTGATATATGCAAGTTCGCTCGTTGGATGAGAGACAATAATTGCCAGCGCCGTTTCTGCACGTGGAATGGGCGGATCTACTTTACCTCGGACATCCTTACTGGGCGCATGCCTGGCACTCCTGGGTTGATAGAGGATGTGTTGTGAAAGTTTGCTGATCCGAGCAAGGATGAATGTGCTATGCAACTTCTAAAAGAATCGACACCCAGGGCCGCGAAAGAGCACCGATGCTCCTGGTGTGGCGAGAGCATTCCTGTGGGTTCGATCTACAGGCGGGTGACGCATGCAAGCTCTAACGACGGTTTCCAGGATCACAAATACCACCCCGAGTGTGAGTCAGCCTGCGTAGATTATTGCTCGAAGTCTTGGATGGGCATTTTTGATAAAGGTGAGGGGAAGAGGCCGATATGAAGCACCATTGCAACATCGAGGATCACGAGTGGGTTCCCAACCCCGAATCAGACAGCGGCACGTCTTGCCAAGTTTGTGGCTGCGACTTCGAAGATGCGGTTGAGATTCAGACAAGGAAGGACTTTGCTGAGGTGCCTTGGGAGTCGGAGGATGTGATGGATGAGTAAATCCTCTCGACAAGCGGTGGCGGCGGGGTATGGTTGGGGTGTCCGACAATTCACAAGCTACTGTTAAGGCCAGTAACTTCACATCGACAAAGCTTTCCCCGCTTCATGCCACCTTCATTGGTGGGCCTTACATGGAGCGGGATTTTTGTGCCTATACCTAATGTCCTTCCGCGTAAAAATTCCCTACCTCGACCAACTCAACGATGTCCGTTGGTTGCGGCGTCGTGACGAGATCCTAAAAGCCCATGACTGGGTTTGCCACGAATGCGGCTCAAATGCACCGCCAGCACGCGAGGTTCATCACCGCTATTACATCGTTGGAAGATACGCCTGGGAATATCCAGACTCGGCCATGGTGCCGCTTTGCTCGAGGCATCACAAAGCAGTTCACGACGCCGAGCATGAGGGAGAAATGATGGCTTGGGAAAAGATGATTACGCAGATCTTGGCCGACGTATGGATGCCTGCGGGCGCGGATACGATCTGTGAATTTTGTAAGATGCCATTCCCAGAAAATACTAATGGCGGCAAGGCTGGACGCCACCGATTCATCTGCGAACCATGCGCCAAGAAGAGCGAGGAGGCGAGGGTTTTGCCACTATGAATCTGGAACTAATGAAGAGACTAGCGAAGCTCGACCTTCCGGCAGACAAGCTGGTGGCCGTCATCGAGATTATAGAAGAGGCTCAAATCTCACCTAAACCTCAGAGATCTAGTAACGCTGATCGTCAAGCACGCTTCCGAAGTCGGAAAGTCGGCATCATTGATAATGAACAATCTACGAACACCGTAACAGGACAAGTAACGCCCATAGTAACGGATAGTAACGCCGCCGTAACGGATGGAGTAACGCCTCCCCTCTCCCCCTTTGCCCCCTCTTCCCAGGTTTCCTCCACACCTCCTTCCTTCCCTTCTCCCCCTATATCCCCCTCTACCCCTCCAAGTCCTGCGTCTCGCCGTCGCTCAAAACTCTCTGCTCCCGAGTTCCCCGACGACCTGCCGGAAGCCTACCGAGCCCCGCTAGCGCTGTGGTTCAGCTACAAAATCGAACGGCGGGAGGCCTACAAGCCCATCGGATGGAAGACCCTCATCGCCCAGCAACGGCGCTTTTCAGCAGGCCGAGTCGCGGCGGGAGTCGAGCTTTCAATGGCGAATAATTACGCCGGTTTGCTGACGGAGAAAACTCCAGAGGACACCGAGGATCTTCTGACCGCTGAGCCCGAACTTGACCTGATGGCGATGTGGCGGCAAACCCAAGCCGAGCGGGAGGCAAAGGAAAATGGATCTTAAGGTATCCGAAATATCCGAAAGGCTTTCCGCTCATGCGCCTCAGGTGGCAGCCATGCTGCTTCCTGGTGGTAGGGAATACGGCCAAGAATGGCTGTGTGGAGACCTGACTGGCAAGCCGGGTGAAAGCCTCAAGGTGACGATTCACAGCACGTATGCGGGCCAATGGGCAGACTGGGCGACTGGTGAGAAGGGCGACATGATCGACCTCTGGCGAATGACAAAAGGGCTGACTCCTGGCGAGACGCTGAAGGAGGTGAAAGCATTCCTTGGAATTGTTGACCCTGTGCGCCAGAGGGAGCAAAAGCATTACAGCAAGCCGCCACAAGCCAATACAGCAGCCCTCAGTATTGAGGGTGGGGCGATGAAATATCTCACGGGCACACGCCACCTTAGCCGAGAGATTGTGGAGGCATTGAAAATCGAGGGAGACCCAGTCAAAAAGGCTATTGTCTTTCCCTCTTACTCACCAAGGGGTGATTTGGTGAACCGGTCTTATCGGACCCTCACAGAGCCCAAAGAGGTTTGGCAAGACAAGGGTTGCGCGCCCTCTCTGTTCGGGTGGCAGGCTCTTCCAGAAGAGGCGTACAAGACCCGTCGTGTACTCCTGAGCGAGGGACAAATAGATTGCGCCTCGTGGCTCCAATGGGGAATCCCAGCCCTATCTGTGCCGAACGGCAGCGGATGCTCTTGGGTGGATTACGAGTGGGATAACCTCGCTCCGTTTGACACCTTCTACCTCGCCTTTGACCAGGATAAGAGTGGGGAGAAAATAGCCAACGAGGTGATGGCTCGCCTGGGCCGTCATCGGTGCTTGTTGGTGGCTATGCCGAAGAAGGATGCGAACGCCTGTCTTCAGTCTGGATACACCGCCAAAGATGCGGCTGAATGGGTGCAGAACGCCAAGATCCCAATGGTGGATAAGCTCGTCACAGCCCTCGACTTGGAGGAGCGCGTGATCGAGGAGCTGAGGCCCAAGGAAGAGGCCTTCACGCTACCTTTCCTTGGCAAACAATGGCCGTCTCATGGATTGTACTTCCGCCCATCGGAGGTGACGGTTTGGGGCGGCTATCCAGGAGCAGGCAAGACCACGATGCTAAACTTCGTCAAGAGCGCCATGCTCTCCAAGGGTAATCATATCTTCGAGGCTTCTATGGAGATGAAGCCCGAAGCCTTGATCGCGCACTTGATGAGGATGTTCTATAAGGAACCCACAGAAGCGAATGCTCGGGAGTTTGTGGCCCAAATGGGTCATATGATGCTTTTTGCCGATGTGAAGGGGCATATCAGCCAAGAGCGCCTTTTTGAGATGATGTGGTTTTCCTATCGACGCTATGGTGCCGAGCACTTCGTTATTGATTCCCTGATGCGCATAGATGGGCTGGATGAGAAGTTTCCCGAGCAGATCGAGTTCATGTCAAAGTTGTCAGAGTTTGCCCATGCCACCAAGGGGCACATCCATCTTGTTGCTCACCTACGCAAACCCACAGGGAAAGATCCAGGTCAGCCGGATATGAATGCCGTCAAGGGGTCGGGCGGGATTGTTGGAAATGCCGACAATGTTTTGATTGTGGCTCGCAACCCGAAGAAGGATAAGCTCATCAAAGAGGGAGGTATCACCCCTGACCAGAGGAATCAGATGCACGACACGGAAATCATCGTTGAGAAACAGCGCGCCTCGGGGTGGCTCGGAAAGTTCCGACTTAAATTCCACCCTCACACGCAATCATTCTCTTCAATGGCTTAAGGGGAGACCACCAACCAGAAAGAAACCTTGAGAAAGTGTTTGTTGCAAAGTAGAAAATGCGTATTGTCGTGTATATGGGTAAATCAATTCGAATCACTGAGTCTTGCCACAAGCGTGTGCGGATGGCGGCAGCAGCTAACGGGATTACCATTTCCGATCTAGTGCAAGAGGCGATTAGTTATTACCTGCCTAAGGGCAGCTCGAATGAAACGGCTGAGCAAGCCAAACCCACCAAGAAGAAGGGAGGAAAGGTGTTGTGAGTATCGACACACAAAAACTACGCATAGCCCTAGCAGAATCTGCTGGGTGGACTGACTGTGGATATGCAGGATCTGGAGAGGAGAGGACCACGCCATTGACTTACGGCGAACTGTGCGGAGTGAATCCATCGCTTTTGCCACAAGTTGTTTACCATGTTCTCCCGAACTACCCCGAAGACCTAAACGCTGCTGCTGAGTTGGAGAAGCGTCTGAGTGAGAATGAACTCCCTCATTTTGAGTATCATCTCCGAAGAGTTATGTTCAGGGACGACAAGGACGAATTATGGGTTCCTTGGCGAGTTGCAGCAACATACGTGTGGCACGCCAGCGCCCTGCAAAGGTGCATCGCTTACGCACTAATTAAGGAGATAGAGATTCACGAAGGGGAATAAAGACATGAGCAACCTACACGCCCTAGCCCAATTCCTCGAAGAAAGCGAGATTGGCACAGCGCCCGAGGCGAGAACCGAGCAAACCCGTGCCGACTGGCTTAAGGTTGCGGAGATTGCGAGTGAGTTTCTTTGCGGGTGGAAGCCGATTGAGGAGTCTCCCAGAGACGGCTCTAAGGTTCTTTATTTCAATTCCAAGCTAGGTGAGAGGGTGGGTAATCAGCCGCCTGGATGTACGCGTGGATTATGGCGTCTCAATGAGACAACGGGCATGTGGTCAGGAAGTTCGTATTTAAGAACCGAGCTTGATACCCACTGGCAACCCCTACCTGAGCCGCCTCAGTGATTGAGCGAGGATTTATCTAAACATCTAGAGGAACTAAAACATGAATGATACAGACACGCCAAGGACCGATAAAGAAGCATTCTTTTATCGCCCATATTCGTCAGAAGCGGAAGACGAAGAATGGGTGCAAGCTGGATTATGCAGAGATATCGAGCGAGAGCTCGCCGCTGTGACCAAGGATCTATTGGAGTCTGAGGCACAGAGGCTTGAATGGGTTCAGCGATGCACGAGCTATGCGGACCAATTGAGGCAGGTTAGGGCGCGAGAGGTTAGGTATCGCGCAATTTTGGGAAAATTAATGCTCGCCGAAAGGTGGAGTTGCGATGTTTTCACCGGCCTCCTAGGACCAGAGAATGATGGACCTTGGGTGATGGTAGATCATGAGGAGATCGAGTCAGCACTGGCCGCGCCTGTGCCCGACTGTCCGCCAAGCGGGCCAACAACAGACGAGATACTGGATTGGCTGGAATCATGGCTATCGAAAAAAAGCACTATCGCTATTCAGGAGTTCGATCACGACGGGCGCAGGATGTTTAACCGCGTTCTGAATGTTATAAAGATGAAGGGTCGTGGCGGCGAAGATGAAACCCTGCGCCAAGCCATCGCGGCAGCCATGAAGGAGGATGCACAATGAGCCCCGAGAAACAACGCATAGCCATCGCGGAGGCGTGTGGCTTAACTCCATGGTTGGAATGCCATCGACACGGTGAAGTGGGAAGAGAAAGAGCCGAATCTTTGGGAGGAGGTGATCTTGGCTGTCCTTGGTGTGCCTCTGTATTAATCCAGAAGGATCTCCCAGACTACTTGCACGACCTCAACGCCATTCATGAGGCAAAGCGCCAGTTGCTCGCCACTACTGGTTTATGTAACGATTTCCAGGTTCATCTTTTGAGCGAGCGGCCAGCGAGGCCAGTGAGGTATGAAACGGATAAGTGGACCTGGGGACAGGAAGCCGCAATACAAGCAGTCGCGCTACTTCGCGCCATCGACAAGTGGGAGGACGAGTCATGATCGACCCATTTGAGTATATTCGGACCTATTACCAAGTTCCCGCAGAGAAAGGGAGGCGAGTCGAGGTGAAGTTTAAAGGTAATCGCCAAGGCGTTATAACCGGCGCGAGAAACCAATACGTGGAGATCCAATTCGACGGAGACAAAAAGCCATCTGGGGTCTTCCACCCTACTGATGGCATTAAATATCTAGGAATTGGAGATCTACCAAAGATCACACGCTCACAGGAGCGTTACCATCGTTACCGCGAGGTTGCGGATTGCTTTGATAGCTTTGGGCAGTTTCTTTTACACGAAAAGGATGAGCGCTCAGCCAAGCGCCTTGGGTTTAGACATGCAGGCGAATATAGGGATTGGCTGAGGGAGTACGAATTATGAACAAATCCATCCAAGAAGAGATCCTGTGCGCCCTCTGGCTCATCGCCGCCTTTGAGGCTAAGCAGGCTGGAATTCCAGAATGGGCGTTTTGGTGTCTGATCGGCAAGGCGTGTTTGGATGGTATTTGCGCAATATCAGCAGCATTAAAGGGGGCGAAGGAGGACTCAAGATGAGCTGCACCACAGGCCTTAGCGCCATCACAGAATCCTCCTGTCAAGATGGGCAGCTAGCTTTTGAGGCTTGGCTTGAGCGTGAAAGCCCTAGCGGAGATCATGATTCAATAATGCGCCAATGGGTTCACAGCACCGATTTTGAGGATCTCAAAGATTCAGAGGATGTGAGCAAGCTGTGGGAGGACTACCAATAACCTCAACGATCATGAAGATAATATTCCTCGACTTCGATGGCGTCCTTCTGACTTGCCGCACACGCCTAGGCAGTAATGGTCGAAGTTTCAGTGATTGTCCTCCTGACCCTTTGGCTTGCGGATTGCTTCAGCGCATATGCAAAGCGGGCTGTCAGATTGTTGTCTCCAGTACATGGCGCGAGACCGCTAATTGGCGCTCTAAGCTCGTAGAAGGGTGTCTGGAGGCCTTCCTGCACCCCGAAGACCCCACAACCCCATGCCTCCATGCGTTCGGCACCAGATCTCGCCCAAAGGAGATAGAAGACTGGCTGGAACGTCACCCCGAAGTGACAGACTACCGCATCGTGGATGATGATGCGTGGGAGTGGTTTCCTGGGCAGGAAGAGCATTGGGTGCAATGCGACCCTGCCAATGGCCTGCAAAGCTCGGAGATGCATGATCTCATAGCGTGGATGGACCTACAGCCGCACACGCTTCCCAGGATCACGGTAAAGAGAATCGAACAATGCGGAGATGATGAATTATGAGCGATACACCAAGAACTGATCAAGTGATAGACGATGGGCACAAGGCCGATGTGATTGCAAATCACGATGACCTTACCCATTACATGATGAGCGCCGGACGCCTTGCGGGCCATGCTCGAAATCTCGAACGAGAATTAACAGGCCTCAGCAAACAAGGAGACGAGGCCTTATTCGCTAAGGAGCAGTCCATCAATCGCGAGGCGGAACAGATGGCACGTGCGGATGCGCTTGCACGCTGGAAATACGATATGCTCCAGCTTGAATCGGAATGGGACGAGCAGGCTCTAGCCAAGATGCTTGGAGGCGAGTTGGGTAAGAGTTGCCGCAAGATTATTCAGGAGAAGGTGCCGGAGTTGGTGCGCCGTTTGGAGGAATCGCGAGCTAGGGAGGCTGGGTTGCGATCCGCTCTTAAGAGGGCGCTGAAGACATTCACGGCCCTTGAAAAGCTTGGCGGATACAGGAGCGTGGAGGCGGATGGCAGAGATTCCAAGTTGCCTCCCAACTGCGTCCTGAGAGCTGTGATCGAAATATCTCAAGCGTTAGCCGCGCCAAGGTCGCCTTCCGACACGAACTTTGCTGAGGCACTCACAGGAACGACTGAGCGCAATCCTAACGGATGCGGATGCTGGACTTGTAACCCCAAGGCTTCCTGGTTTGTTGTTTGCGATATTTGTGGAAATAAGCGCTGCCCACACGCCACTGATCACGCACTAGGTTGCACGGGCTCAAATGAGCCGGGACAAGAGGGTAGCGTTTTCTCGGCCCTTAAATAACCTGGACAACAGCCCCAGAGGAACTCACATTAGGCGCATGAAACTCACCCTCTTATTCCTCGCCGCATCTCAACTCGTTTGCTGCACGACCTCCACCTCCACTACAACTGACGCTAAGGGAGTAGTCACTATCACGCAAACACGGAAGGTGGACATGGATGTCTTTACCAAGACTGCGGACACGATCACGGTTTTGGCGGATCGGTATAGCGGTAAGTAGCAGTCCCATCTCAACTATGAGACAACCCCTCACCATCTATGGAAATTAGAAAGCAAGCTACAGGTTCAGCGTCAACGGGTTGCAGCGAAAGTGAGGAATTTGGGGCCTCTGCTATTGAGACTAGTGGGGATGAAGGCGCTAAAAGTAACGACCACTCACAACTCCTAAAGCATAATCAAAGCAGTACTCGGCCAAGCCGCGATCAGGCCACCAATACTTTAACAGGAACTCTTTTGTTAGCTTGGGTGGAAAGGGGAATGAAATTGGCATATCAGACATTGGCCCTGGTATGTGGGAAACGGCGAAACGGTGACATCCCGAAAGCGCCACCCGCGCCCAATATCGAGACTCTTCATTCATCTTTACCCCTGCATATTCAGCGTCGTCGAATACTAGAGAAATTAGGGGATGATGAGGTTTGTAGGCTTGTTCCATGGACCGCGCAACTTGGGCCAATGCCTCCCCGAAATCCTGATTTGGCACTGGTTTATGCTGAGGCCGAAAGGTTGATCCTGGAAGACCATCAAGTGAAGCCTTAAGGGAGTAGGCTAGCCACTTCCATCTTTCCTCATCTGTCTCAGCTTGATTTGGTTCTTCTTGTTCCATCCACGCATCCCGCCAGAAACCCACCCAAAATGCAAACTTTAAGCAAGCCATCAAACCAATGGACGTTCAGCATCGTCCAGACATATGAGCGCGATGGGACCGCTTACTTCGTGGATGGATTTGGCTGCGAGCAACCCTACATACCGCGCCAGGATCGGTTAGTGTTTACGATAAACACACCGGATGGCGTGCGAGAGATTGACGCCTTTTCAGCCTCGACAACATCTCAGGATCTAGAGGCTTGCGGAATCGATGTGGGCCCCGATTGGGCGTTTCGTACGGGCGTGCGATGAATGCCGAGGAAGGCGCTCATCCCAGCAAATACTATGTCAACCAACACCCACATTGTCAGCCTGCCTTTAGGCCAGCTTCCAGAGCCTGATCGTGCCGTCTTGGGAACTGAGGTAGTTGCCCTTGGGCGGGATGCCATGGACCCTAACAGGGCTGGATTTTATGGCGGTCGCCGCCTCGCCACGAGGGAGGAGCTTGTACGCAGCTTCGATGGGGAAGGCGGCCTCCCGGCTGGCTGCTATATAGGTGACAGTTCCGAATGACCACTCCCAGAGGTTCCATTGTTCTTCTTGGCTCATCCCCGCATCCCAGCAAATCTCCATTGCCCTCTCAAGCCTAATCCGTTACTCTCATGCTATGCCACGTCGTCCGACAACCCGCAAGACTCCGCGCAAGCTCCACGGCCAGGAGGCGGAGCAGGGGGTGCGCAGCGCACAGAGCGCTTTGGCGCGCATCATCTCCAAGTCCGATCCAGGGGGAACTAAAATCCCAAAAAAGAGGGCTTAGGCAGAGAGTTTCTCAGGGAGGCGGAAAGCCTAAGAGCGTCCTCTTTGGTGGAAGGCTCGTTGGCATTTTGAGTTCGTTCGTACAACGAAATTTCCGTGTCTTTGCATTTGCTCCCGTTAAAATCCTGGTAGCCCTTCCATGCATTTTGAGCGCGCTTCTTTTTCTTCTCCCCGAGGTAAGCCATGCACAACAATACAGCACCTTCCAGGGGAGGGATGGAAGCTCTGTGTGCCTCCAGGATTTCCTTTGGATAGATCATAGTGGACACGGCCTGATCAAAGGCGTACAACTTAGCCAAGACGTCTCTGATGTGAGAATCACGCTCTTTGGCGAGCGCCCACAAGAAGGAGATCCACGCAACAACGCCTCCGCTTACAACGGGGGCCCCGAGCTTGATCAATTCCCACCACCAAGTGTTATGAAAGGCGGCTACGATCATGAGGCTCTTTGGTTGCTTTGGTCTTTTGTGGGTCCGTTTGTCGGGGCATTTGTTGTGCTATTTGTTCTCGGGCGCAAGCTTAAGGCGATGCAATCCTCGCCTTAAATCACCCCAAACCCAGACGATTCCAATCTAAACAAGGCCGGCGCGACAAACTTATGACATTAAAACCCCAAGAATTCGCCTCCAGCTTGGGGGTAGCGTTTGCTGAGTTAGGGCAAAAGGTTGACGTTGCATGGTTGGCCTCTACATCGGCCTTAAGCCTAACCTTCCCCGATCAGGGGAAGATGAGCGTTTCGATCTTTGGGGTTGGTTTTCTTCGGGCCCAGTGTAGCCAGCGAGGTTTAGGGTTAAGCTCGCATGTTTTCTTTAGAGATCAGTCTTGCAGCCTGATAGGAGGTGGGAACGAAGGCAACTTGGTCGCCGGTACTACCGCTTTCCGCGCTCCATGATAGCGTGATTGAATTGTCATGTTGTGGACCACTTTCACGAAGGCCGACGTCAAGACTAACTCCTTTCCATTTGATTTGAAGATTGCGACTTTGCACGAATCGGTCATACCGACTTGGGCCTTGTTGCTCGCCATCGGAAACGTACTCCATGATGGAAATTGGCGATGGGGTTTGGTTGTCACGCCATTCCTTTAGTTCACGTACGGCGGTAAAACGTTCGCCCTCCAAGCTTCTGAAGGCGTCTTGCGCCCATTTTGGGAGTTTGGCTAGCTGTTCTGGTGTTGGTTTCATATTCGGTTCTGTTTGTTTTGGGTTTAACCTTGAGTTGTCGCGAGGGCTGTTAATTCCTGGCAAGGTAAACCAGGATGAAGGCCATAATAATAAAGAGCAGGCCAAAACTAATGTTCAGGCGGTCGGCTTTGGGTTCGGGTAGGCGTTGCATGGGTGTGTGTTTGTTTTGAGGTTAGAGGGACATATCCCGCGCAATTAGGCGAGCGATAGATAGGCCAGACGATTCCGCCTTGGCTTTAAGAGCGTTCCATTCCTTATCCGTGAAGCGCAAGGAATGCTCGTTCGTGCGTTGATCTTCAGGGAGCGGTGGGCGTCCAACAGGGCGGACTAAGGGTGGTGATGGCTGTTTGTCTGCGAGTAGTTTAGAGAGGAGAGTGCGGGGTTGTGTCATGGGGGTAGGGGGTGGTGCGGGCTGTTTATTGGGTGAGGGTGATGTTCTTATCCGTTGTCGGGATGACCCGCGTATTGATTGAGAACCTTCAAAACCCCGTCCTTGGTAGGTTCCACCTCAATTGGAGTTACCGCGAACGAATGTTCCGTAGAGGCTTGCTTTCCGTCTTGCAGAGCCGAACGCTCCGACGCATGGAAGGCGTAGCCAGTATGTTGGTCATCCGAAAGTCTATTAAACGATACGCGATATAGTTTCATAGCTTATGGTTAAGTGGTAATGAGCTGCTGTTGTATCCACGAGTTTTTGCCCACTGTTTTGCTCGCTTTCCGAAAGGGTGCGGAGGGGAGTAGCCGTGGCAGTAGTGAATTTGTTTTGTGATAGGCCATAAAATGGCGACGGTTTGCTCGCCTATCATGAGACGATCATGATGGCAAAGAGGATCTTGGGTAGACGGTTTGCGTCGGGTGGTAAATGAAATGCAGCTCATAGCTTTTAGTTAGGTAAAGGTTTCAACTACTCGATGACAGCCGCAAGAATGCCGTCGCCACCCCAGTCAGTCTGCATGCCTTCAGGGATCTTGACCCGCTCGGCGTCCAGCTTGAGAGCGTGGCCGCGGGCGTCGCCGTTGATAAAGAAACCCTCGGGGACATGGCCGAAGATTTTCACGATTTCGTCTTTGACATAGCAAATAAGTGCGTCCCAAGCTAGGGAGGAATCGGCACGGTAATCGTGAATCAAAGGAGCCTTCCCCTTGAAGGGGGTGGTGGCTGTATCGCCGTTGCAATACGCTTCGGCGTGACGGTGCGCGACGCCCTCCAGCTTGCGCAGTGCGCGCCAGATCTTGAGCCCGTCTTTGCCGTTAGTGGCGAGGCTGGCGAGTGCCGTGTTGTGTGCGTCTCTGCGCGCTTGGATGTGGAGTTGCTTTTGTGCTTTGTCGGTTTTCATAGATTCGGATTTCTAATACTCGATTTGTTTTTGATCTCTTCAGTATGGCCTTGAGCCATAGACTCCCGATTAAAGGAGTTTCGATCCTTAGGCGTTCGTGTCTTCGGTGGCTGGGAGTTTGGCGAGGGTGTAAGCATCCCAAGTTTTGCCGCTCCCTGTTTTCTTTAGCGTCCATCCGTAGCGATCGAGTGCCGCCATGATAGAACCTTCCCCGCACCCACCCTTTGCCCAAACTGCATGGTATCCACCGGAACCAATGGGGAACAGGAAGCGGAGGAAATCGGCGAGGCATTGCGAAAGCTTGTCATAACCGCATCCTGACACGTTGGTTGCCTTGCCGTTGTGAGTCATGATACGCGGATTACTGCCCCACGTTGCCGAGTCGATCCATTCGACATGAAAGCATTGGATATTGCTTTGATTGCCCTCACGAACGATTTTGTCGCACCAATCTTTTGCGCGCTTTTCGCAAGTTGTCAGTTTAGGGGTCTTGGTTTTCTTGACGGTAGGCGGGGTATTACAGGCGTTATAAACCTCTTTCGGAATATCCCCTGCCGTATCTTCCGCATGCCATGTGCCACCATTTCGGTAAAACCAAGAGGTAAGAAACCCGCAAGGGTGTTCGAGTTTACCGGTAGAGGGGTAAAACTCCCAAGTGCCCGACTTGTGAGGTATCTTGAAGGAAGGCGTATTTTCTGTTTTCATGATGTGCTTTCGGTTAGCGGTTACTCGATTTCTGATTTACTGAGCGCTTGCCGGGGTTAGAGCCCCGTTGCGTCTGGCTTTCTCGCCAACTGCGCGAACAATCATAGGCGAAAGAAAGGATGAGCTGGCGATGAAGTCCCCACAAAAGCGTAGGACGTATTGAGGTTTTCCGGATTCGTGGCCCGTGTACTCTTGGGTGATAGTGTAGCGGGAGTCGGATTTGATGGGGTGAGTCATATTGTTACTCGATTGTTCTTTTGTTCGGCTTGCTCTAACCCATTAACGTAACGTATATAAGGGAGATTGCAATGGGTTTGTGTGAGGTGGGAATATTCTATTCGGCGCTGCAAAGTGCAGACTCCAAAAGCGCGTATTCTTTTGCCGTCTCTTCGATGTGATAATCGATAGATGCCCTTGCCGAATCCATGAGCCCGCTTTTCTCATGGTCGGAGCCGTAAAACCCCCACACGCTTCCTTCCTCTAATTCGTTACCTTCAGGATCGGTGATAGAAGTGATGCCGTAAACGTCGCCCCATGCCCAAGCTGAATAAAGGTCAAAGGCAGACTCACAAGCCGATTGCACGTTCTCGGGCGCAATGCCTACGTCACCTATCCACTCGGGGGTGGCGATGACAAGAACAAGCGTGGAGTCACC
>Ga0247740_1000025_pt1 | contig 67540 bp, 59 predicted proteins | sample UWRJL148409B2_FD_180942 | JGI IMG/M metagenome (GOLD analysis project Ga0247740, IMG submission 180942) | Plant litter microbial communities from Arlington Agricultural Research Station in Wisconsin, United States - UWRJ-L148-409B-2 | ecosystem: Environmental > Terrestrial > Plant litter >...
CAATTCCCAATCACGCTGCCCGAATAGCAAAATAACTGCCTTCGGATGACTGCCTGCGGACACTCTACCTTAGCGGTCGAATCCAGTTTGCTGCACTTCGAAATCCAGCAACGCGCGAGATTTCGGGCGGGTTGGGGATGACCCAAAGGCCCCTCGTTACTGCGATCAAAAGCACGCTAAGGATTGAATGATATCACTGGAGATCGTAGGGTCTTGGCCACCGTCGACGAAGCCATCGTTCGGCCGAGTGTATTCGTGCGTGAATAGCCCATTTGTACGGTGCGGCTGACGCCCCCCCATCGAGCGCAGGAAATCCGACATGAAATTCATCCCAGTTTCCGTGTGCATTGGTGTCGCGCTCGCGGGTTCGATCGCCTGCGGCAATTCCGACAAATCGGGCAGCGGCGTGGTCGCCACGTCAGGTTCTGGCTCGAGCCAGCCCCCCGGCACCGGCGGCACGACCAGCAGCGCCGGCGCGGGGCCGGTCGGCAACAGCGGGGGGATGGGCAACATCTTCGTTCCGGACAGCAGCGGTGGCAGCGCTGGCTCCGGACAGACCGCTTGCACGCCCGGCAACACGACCAAGATCAGCGGCGTCGTCCTCGACCCTGCGGGGAAGAATCCGCTCTACAACATCTCGGTCTACGTGCGCGACCCGAACTCGCCGCTGCCAGATCTCGACAAGATCCCCGTGGGCTGTGGCTGCAAGCAATTGCTGCCAGAAAAGGTGCTCGCAATTGGCGCGCCGACTGACGCAGCCGGGCACTTCGAAATCCCCTGCGCGCCCAGCGGCAACGTCAACTTGGTGGTCCAAACCGGCAAGTGGCGGCGCCAGTACGATAACGTCAACGTCGTCGCCAATCAGGACAACGTCATCCCGAATCTGCGCCTACCTGCGAACTCGTCGGAGGGCTCGCTGCCGAATATCGCAATCTCTACGGGCGGCTCGGACTCGTTCGAGTGCTTGCCGCTCCGTATCGGTGTGTCGGCCAGTGAGTACGTCGCGGGTTCCGACCCCGGCGGCCATATTCACATCTACAGCGGCTACCGCGGCGCCACTCCCGCGCAAGGCGCGGTCGACTCCAACAAGGCGCTCTGGGACTCGCAAGAGCACTTGAACCAACACGACGTGGTGGTCATGTCCTGCGAGGGCCACGAAACGACTGGCGCTGAGAACGGAATGCGCGTCGGGGCAACCGCCCAGCAATATTTGATGAACTACGCCAACGCTGGCGGTCGCGTGTTCGCGTCTCACTATCAGTATGCCTGGTTCAACACGGGTCCATTCGCGACGGGCGCCAACAACCTGGCCACGTGGAGGACCGGGCAGGGTAACATCGACGATGACACGTCCTTCCCGGCCGAGGTCAACACGACGCTCAGCACCGGAGCTGCGTTTCCGGGCGGTGCGGCGTTGCTCAAATGGCTCGGGTTGGTGGGCGCTTTGACGGACAATCAGCTGCCGGTCTGGTTCGCTCGCAACAACGTGGTCGCGCTTTCGCAGCCGCCCTCCACGGAGTGGATCCATATCGCTCCGGGCTCTTCGCAGGCCGCTTCGGCGACTCAATACTTCTCCGCTGACACTCCGATTGGAGCGACCGGTGACCAGGTGTGCGGTCGCGTCGTTTACAGCGCTCTGCACGTGAGCGGTGGCCCGAACACCAACGCGCCGGGCGTGCCGGTCGATTACCCGGCGGGCGCTGGGGGCGCGAGCGGAACCGGCGGTGCGGGCGGCGGCGGGCGTGCCGGCGGCGCGGGGATCCCGGGTGGGCCGGGCGGCGGTGGTTTCCCCGCGCCAGTGCGCGGCGGCACCGTGCCGTCGGGCTGCGCGATGCACCCGCTCACCCCTCAGGAACTGGCGCTCGAATTCATGTTCTTCGACCTTTCGTCGTGCCTCGTGCCCGTGGGTGAAGAACCGCCGGTCATCCCGAAGTGATCGGACGACTCGGCAGCCGCAGCGCGCGGCTGCCGAGCAAATCCTGCTGCAAGTGCGGCTCCATGACTTGGGTGAGCCAGCTCATCACGGCTCGCACCGGCGCGCGCGCTTGCCGCGAATGCCCTTGAACGAGCGAGACCGGCATCGGCTCACAGGGCAAATCAGGCAGTATTTCGAGCAGACTACCCGCGGCAAGGCTTGCCACCATGCCCGTGCGAGGCGCTTGGATGATGCCCAGCCCGGCCAGGCAAGCGGCGTGATAGGCGTCCGTGCTGTTCACGGTCACGGCAGCGCGCATGGGCATTTCGCGGTACGCGGTCCCGTCGAAGTATTCGAAGCTCGGCGCGTCGCCGCCGAAGGTCAACGAATAGTGCACGAGCAGGTGCTGAGCGAGGTCGGCGATGGCGCGCGGCGTACCGTACTTTTCCAAGTAGCGTGGGCTTGCGCAGTTCACCATCTGCAAATGCCCAATGCGCTTGGCGACGAGGCCCGAGTCGGAGAGGGCCCCCACGCGCAGCACGCAGTCGAAGCCCTCACGCAATAGGTCGACGCGCCGATCCGTAGTACTGACGAGCATCTCGAGGTGCGGATGATTCGCCAGGAACTCGGGTAGACGAGGGATGACTACGTTGCGCGCAAACTGAATCGGTAAGTCCAACCGCACACGCCCGCGCAGCGTGCTCGGCGCCGAGAACATCGTGGCTAGCTCATCGGCATCGCTCAGCAAGCGTCGCGCGCGCAGCAAGAATTGCTCACCGTCGGTCGTCAAACGCACGACGCGCGTCGAGCGGTGCAAGAGTCGGCTCCCGAGCGTTGCCTCGAGCTCTTGAACGCGGATCGAAGCCCGCGCCTTGGACAGCCCCAGGTGCTCGCCCGCGCGGGTGAAGTTACCGAGTTCCGCGACCTTCACGAACACTCTTACCGACTCCAAATCCATGGCTCGCATTGTTTCGCATCTAGAAACAGTGTGTCAAATACGAGCATCTTCTCCGCTTGCCCAGAGGCCCTAGGTTCACGACCAAGGACGCGACGAAAGGACCACGAATGACCACGAGCAATCAGCAATCGGTAGCGGTAATCACGGGCGGCAGCCGCGGGCTGGGCAAAAGCATGGCCCTACACTTGGCCGAGCGCGGGATCGACAGCATCATCACCTATCGTTCGGGAGCGCAGGAAGCAAAAGGGGTCGTGAGCGAGATCGCTGACCGGGGCCGCAAGGCCGTCGCGCTTCAGCTCGAGGCCGGCGACAGCTCGAGCTTCGCGGCGTTCGCAACCGCCCTGAAAGGAGAGCTCGAGCGAACCTGGAAGCGCACGAGCTTCGACTTCTTGGTCAACAATGCCGGAGTCGGCGCGCACGCGAGCTTCGCCCAAACTACGGAAGACCAGTTCGACGAGCTGATGAACGTTCACCTCAAGGGGCCGTTCTTCTTGACCCAGAGCTTGCTGCCGCTGATCGCCGACGGTGGCCGAATCTTGTTGGTCTCGAGCGGTCTGGCGCGCTTCACGTTCCCAGGCTACGCCGCGTACGCCACGATGAAGGGCGGCATCGAGGTCCTGACTCGGTACCTGGCCAAGGAGCTCGGGGCCCGCCGGATCAGCGTGAATACGATCGCTCCCGGCGCCATCGAGACGGACTTCGGAGGCGGCGCGGTTCGCGACAACCGCGACTTGAACGGGCTGATCGCGTCGGGGATCGCGCTCGGCCGCGTGGGTCTTCCCGACGACATCGGCGGCGCGGTCAGCATGCTGCTCGCCCCCGAAAGCGCGTGGATCAACGGTCAACGCATCGAGGTGTCGGGCGGGCAGATGCTGTGAGCCTCGTCGGCCAGTAGCCGTGCGCGCGGAACGGAACGTTCAGCTCGCCACACACCTCGGTCAGCAACTCAGGCGCGTGATAGTAGTTCCAGAGCCGCGTGATGCGCTCGTCTGCCACTTCCACTCGTACCACCGCGTGTACCTCGGCTCCCGACCACCACAGAAAAATTGCCTCGCCGCGGTGGATGAGTAGCTCACAGCGCGCTGGCGGCGGGGGTTCGTGGTCGCTCTCGGGACAGCCGAAGAGCGTGCCGCGGAGCGAGCCATTCACCACGGCCTCGGCGCCAGACTCGAGCTTGAACCCGGGATACTCGAGCGTCGCGCTATCGAGCAGCAGCGTGGTCAAGCGCTCGAGATCGCGCGCGTTGAAGGCTTCGCAAAAAGCATCCAGCACCGCGGGAGCTACGGCGGCGGGCGGGGCTGGCTCCGGCGTACTCAGCTTTGCGCGCCCGCGGTGGAGCGCGGTTTTGATCGAGCCTATGGTAGTCGAGAGCGCTTCGGCGATTTCGACTAGTGAAAGCCCCAATGCATCTTTGAGCACGACCGCGGCTCGCTCCTGTGGTGACAACTGAGCCAGCAGCGTGCCCGCCGCTTCACGCGTGGCGCGCGGCTCCAGGTCGAAACTCGGCTCGGGTAGCTCGAGGCCGAAAGCGGCGGAGAGTTCACGCGCTCGACGAGTGCGGTTGAGCCACAGATTCGAAGCGACACGAAACAGCCACGCGCGCGGATTGAGCGGTAACTCGCTCATCATGCCGAGACTGACGAATGCGCGCGCCATGGCCTCTTGAGCCATGTCTTCGGCGTCCCACGGGCTGCGCGTCAGGTGCCGGCAGTAGCGGTACAGGTCGGGGCGCAGCGGCTCGTAGGTGTCGAGAAAGCGACGCCACGATTGTTCGACGCCTTGGGCGAGCGTTTCCGGTTCTTGGGGGCTCATGGGAGAATGACACCGAGCACGTGACAAAAGATACGGGCCACGTATCTTTTTCGGTCCGCCAAATGTCTTTCCGGATATGAGCGAGCACAGAGCATTCGGTCAAGTCGCGTCGAAAGACGGCACAATCATCGCGTACGAGCGTCTGGGCAGCGGCCCGCCGCTGGTCCTCGTCGTGGGGGCGCTCTGCTCGCGCAGGCTCGGCCCCTCGCTCGAACTCTCGCCCCGCTTGGCGTCGCAGTTCACGGTCTTCAGCTACGACCGCCGAGGGCGAGGTGAAAGCGGTGCCGGCGGGGCTCATCGAGTGCAGCTCGAGATCGACGATCTCGAAGCGTTGATCGCGGAAGCCGGCGGTTCCGCGTTCGTCTTTGGGCACTCTTCGGGCGCGATCCTCGCGTTGCAGGCCGCCGCCCACGGCGCCGCTATCCGAAAGCTAGCGCTGTACGAAGCCCCGTTGATGGTCGAACCCGGCGGTCCCACCATGCAGGCGGAGTGGCAAGCAATTCGAGCCTTCATCGCCCAAGGTCGCCGCAGCGAGGCGCTGAAGGTGTTCTTGAAGGCGGTCGGCGTGCCGGCATTCGTCGTCGCGATCATGCGCTGGCTGCCGGTTTGGCGAAAGCTGACGGCGGTCGCGCACACGCTTCCGTACGACGGCGCGATAAGCGAGGAGTTTCAGCGAGCCGAGCCCCTGCCGGCCAATGTTTGGCAACCTGTGACGATTCCAGTACTGGCCTGTGCCGGCGGCAAGAGCCCCGCTTGGATGCTAAACGGGATGCGCGCGCTCGCTCGCGCACTCGCCAATGCGGAACACCGCGTCATCGAAGGCCAGTCCCACGAGGTCGCCGCGGGCGCGCTCGAGCCAGTGTTGAAAGAGTTCTTCGGCGTCGGCTGAGCGACTTCGCGAACCCGCGGCGTCGCGGGCGGTGCCTCGGGCACACCGCCGCTAGCCGCGAGCCGTGAACGAAAATCAGAGGTATTCGTTGAACAAGTTCTCGAGCATCTCCTGACGGCCCGAACGCGCCTGCGGGTCGAGACCCGACGACAGCGCGTGGTCGGCGAGCTCCGCCAGGCCAATTTTGCCGGTCGAGATACGCTCGCCGAGGCCGCTGTTCCAGCCGCTGTAGCGCTGCTCGAGCAGCTTCTCGAGCTTGCCATCGTTGATGGCTTTCTCGGCAACGAGCAGACCGCGAGCCAGCGTGTCCATGCCGCCGATGTGCGCGTGGAATAGATCCTCCGGGTCTCGGCTCTGACGGCGCAGCTTGGCGTCGAAGTTCATGCCGCCCGTGGTCATGCCGCCGCCCTTGAGGATGGTGTACATCACCAGGCCGATTTCGGCGACATCGTTCGGGAATTGGTCGGTGTCCCAGCCGAGCAGCGAGTCGCCGCGGTTCATGTCGATGCTGCCGAAGATGCCGTTGGCAAGCGAATACGCCACTTCGTGCTGGAAGGTGTGTCCCGAGAGGATGGCGTGGTTGGCCTCGATGTTCACCTTGTATTCCTTCTCCAGCCCGTAGCGCTGAAGGAAGGCATGCACCGTCGCGCAGTCGAAGTCGTACTGGTGCTTGGTCGGCTCCTTCGGCTTCGGCTCGAGGAGCAGGGCGCCTTTGAAGCCGATCTTGTTCTTGTAGTCGACGACCATCGACAAGAAGCGACCGAGTTGATCGGATTCACGCTTCATGTCGGTGTTGAGCAGCGTCTCGTAGCCCTCACGTCCGCCCCAGAGCACGTAGTTCTCGCCCTTCAGCGCGAGCGTGACGTCCATCGCCTTGCGTACTTGGACGGCAGCGCAGGCGAATACTTCCGGATCGGGATTGGTGGCGGCGCCGCTCATGTAGCGTGGGTGACTGAACAGGTTGGCGGTACCCCAGAGTAGCTTCACTCCGGTGCGTTCCATCTCACGTTGAGCGCTCGTCACCAGGCGGTCCAAGTTCGAGTTGCTTTCACGCAAGGTCGCGCCTTCGGGCGCCATATCGCGATCGTGAAAGGTGTAGAAGGGAGCGCCCAGACGTTCGAAGAACGAGAACGCATTCTTCAGCTTCAGCTCGGCTGCCTCGAGCGGGTCGCCACCCTTGAACCAGGGGCGATCGAACGTGCCCGCGCCGAACACGTCGCTGCCCGGCCAAGCAAAGGTGTGCCAGTAGCAGACCGCACAGCGCAAGTGCTCGGCCATGGTCTTGCCCAGCACCTTCTGGTTCTTGTCATAGTACTTGAACGAGAGCGGGTTGGTGCTGCTTTTGCCCTCGAAGCGGATCGGAGCAATGGCTTGAAAGATGTCAGTCATGTTTTCCCTGTCTGTTTGGGCAATCGGAATCAGCGCGAGCAGGCTGGCTTTGGGTCCGGGCGACTTTGACACAGGAAGTGCCGAGGGCGTTGCGCAATGCACTCGCGCATCCGTGTCCGCCTGGCTGTATCAGGTTGGAGGTCGCTGTGATAGCGTTATCATACCCGGCCTCCCCTAGTTGTCCAGGTGGCCCCGTACGCTTTCCGAGAAAGTTAGCGGATCTTGCGAGAAAGGCCGCTTTGCGTTATCGTTATCAGACAATTTTCGGGCGCGCCCCGGCTGATTCGAGATTCCCGGCTCGAAGGCTGGCGCAGGCGCCCACGAACACGGTATCTTGATGCCAATGAGAACGCGGCGACGCAAAGGCTCGGACCCAAACGCGGCGACGATCACGACCGTGGCTGCCAAGGCCAACGTCGCGACCATGACCGTGTCGCGGGTGATCAACGGCGGATACGCGAGCGCGGCCGTGCGCGCGCGCGTCGAGCGCGTGATCAAAGAGACGGGCTATGCGCCCTCCTCCACCGCACGTAGCTTGCGCTACGGTCGCAAGGGTTGCATCGGCGTCGCGGTCGAGTCCATCCACGATGCGTGGTTCATGGGCCTACTGGGCGGCATCGAAGAAGAGCTGGCCAAGAGCCACGTCGGCTTGATGCTCGGCAGTTGGAAGCCGGGTGAAGGCCCGTATGACGCTCGCACGATCGCGGCGTGGACCGACGAGCGACGAGTCGATGGCTTCATCATGGTGCGCTCAACGAAGCGTGAGCTGCCACTGCTTCAGGCGGCCAGTACGGCCGGCGTGCCCGTCACCTTGATTTGTCCTGACCAAGCAGCCGAAGTCGGCTTCACCGTGCGTTGCCGAAACTTCGATGCCGGTAAAGCGATCGCGGCCCACCTGCTCGCGCGCGGACATCGGCGGCTCAGTTTCGTCGGAGGGCCTAAAGACTCGATCGACTCGCTCGATCGCCTACGGGGCCTGCAAGAGGCCATCGGAAGCGTCAAAGGCGCAACGCTCCGGCCTGACGACGTATCGTTTCAGAACTCTTACATGCCGGGTGCCGGTAAGGCCGCCGCCGTGGAGTACTTGAAGCGTCCCGCGACCAAGCGTGCCAGCGCCGTCGTGCTCGGCAACGACAGCATGGCCATCACCTTCATCTGCGAACTGCTCCGCGCCGGGGTCCGTGTCCCCGAAGACGTATCAGTGGCCGGCTTCGACGGGATCGAAGAAGGCGAACGCTGCTTTCCGACGCTGACCACCGTGGCGCAACCCATGCATCGTTTGGGCGCCGCGGCCTGTCGCGGCTTGCTCGACCGAATCGAAGATCCAACGCTCGACCCCGGCATCACGGCTGAGTTCCCCATGCTGCTGATCGAACGCGAGAGCACCGCCCCACCCCAAGAGGGCGCGAGCAAGGGGCGCAGAACGCGCAAACAGGCCGTCGCCAGTCCGAGCTAGTGACGGTGCTCTCGGTGGCTCGCCTCAGTCTGCCATGCGGTTTTTGACGACCGGGTGCAAGATTCGTTGGGCTTCAGCGCGCAGCCGCTCGAGGTCCTTGGCCGAAAACACAACGGACTCCCCGGAGCCCTTCACGGTCTTGGCGAGGCTCTCCTCCCAAGTCGTGTCTCCACTATCGAAGGCGGCCTCGGGCACGGGAAGTGCCCAGTTCGAAGCCCCTCGCTTGCGGATCTGAAGGCGCGTGCCGGCACCGCCCTCTTTGGCGGAAGAATGGCTGACGGCCTTGCTGACGGAATAGTTGTCTGGGTTGCTCATTTCGCTGGGACGCCTAACACGGACGAAGCCCGGGGTCTCACCGAACACCGATCCTGCGGGGATTCGGGGGTCGGAACCGCCATACCGGCTGCTTCGTGAGCAACATCGTACAAGCGCGCGTCCGGTAGCGTCTGTGAAGGTCCAACATTTTACTACCTGATCGCAATCGCGCTTTACTTTGCGGGTCGGTCAGCGCGCTTTGAAATGCGTGTGAAACCGGCTTACCCAGCCGGGCTCAAAAATTGGCGGACCCGTGCAAGCATCCGTGCGATTGTCTGCGACGGATTGGGGGGAAGCCCCATCCGAGAAGACTTTCGGATACCGAGAATCGAGGGTCAATGGGCGGCGAAGACGCGGTACGACAGATGTTTCGCGAAGGGCAACGCAAGTGGCCACTGCTGAAGCTTCATTTCGAGGTGTTCTCCGGGCACTGCAGCCGTGTGCTCGAACCGTCGGAAGCGCCCTTGCGCGAGGCCGCCGATCTGTATCTGTGCTGCGCGTGCGCCGAGGCCGAACCAGAGGCGCTGCGCTTGTTCGAGAGCGAGGGCCTGGGCGTCGCCAAAGCCGCCATTGCGCGCATCGATCGCAGCGCCGACTTCGTTCAGGATACCCTGCAAGAGGTTTGGGACCGGTTGCTCCTAGGGGCGGAGGCGAAGGTTAGGTTGTATTCCGGGCGGGGCCCGCTGAAGGCATGGGTACGAGTCGCTGCGACGCGGGTCGCGCTCGATCGGCAGCGCGCGCGGAATCGACTCGCGCACCGCCAAGTCGAACTCACCGATCGGCTCGCCGCGCCTGGTAGCAGCCCGGAAGCGTTGCTGCTCAAGGCGCGCTTCGGGCAGGCTCTCCAACAAGCGTTGAGCGACGCCGTTGCCGGATTGTCGAGCCAAGAACGCAACGTGCTGCGCATGCATGTCACCGGTCAGTGCAGCATCGACGAGATCGGGCGCGCCTACAACGTGCACCGCGCCACGGCGGCGCGCTGGTTGGACCGCACTCGCAGCCATATTTATGCGCAAGTGCGGCAAGCTCTGTGCGTCGAACGAGAAAAGCTGACCGACAGTGAGTTCAAGAGCTTGGCGATCCTGATGGGCAACGAACTCGAGCTGAGTCTGACTCGCAGCTCCGAACGCCTCACCGCAAGCGGCATTCGTAGGTAAGGCGCGAAACCCATGGCCGCTCCGCATCTTCTGCCAAAGCTCGAACGAGTCCGAGCCGCCACGGAAAGCGCTGCTGACGAGTGTTTGAGCGATGAAGAGGTGCTTGCGTTCGCGAGCGGCACGCTTTCGGCGTCACGCCAAGCCGAGGCTCACATGCACCTCGATCGCTGCGAGATCTGCCCACGCTTGCTGAGTGAAGCCGCCCACGCGCTGGCAACCACCGTCACCGCCCCCCTGCCCGACGATCTCGACGACGAAGAACTCAGCTGGAACACGACGTTCCAGCCCGGCACGTTGGTCGGGCAACGCTACTTGATCCGCCAATTCATCGCGCGCGGGGGGATGGGAGAAGTCTACGAAGCATTCGACCGCGATTTGCAGGAGCGAGTCGCGCTGAAGACGGTGACCTCCACCGCTTGCGACAACGCCAGTGCGGCGCGCCGCCTGAAGGCCGAAGTCCAATTGGCCCGCCGCGTCAGCCACCCCAACGTGTGCCGAATCTACGACTTTGGCACGCACGTTCTGCTGGAGACGGGCGCCCAGATCTCTTTTCTGACCATGGAGTTCGTCGACGGTCAGACGCTCGGGCAGCGCGTCCGACTCGCGGGCGCTCTACCCGTAGACGAGGCGCGTGAGCTCGGGCGCCAACTGCTACGCGGCCTGAGCGCAGCCCACGAAGCAAACGTGTTGCACCGTGATTTCAAGAGCGACAACGTCATGCTCAGGGCGGACGCTGGAGGAGGATGGTCGCCCTTGATCTTGGACTTCGGGCTCGCGCGAGCAGCAGAAGCGGGCTCCGCTAGTGCGAGCTCGCGTAGCTCCGATCTCCTCGGCACGCTCGGCTACATCGCCCCGGAACAGATCCAGGGCCAACCGCACTCGACCGCGAGCGACGTGTACGCGTTCGGCATCGTATGGTTCGAAATGCTCACCGGCGAGTTGCCGTTCGAATCAGCGGCCTCGCCTGCGGCGGCCGCTCTCGCGCGGCTCGAGCGGCCTGCTCCGGCACCCAGCAGCAAGAACCCTCTGGTGCCCAGTGATCTAGACGCGGTGGTGCTCGGCTGTTTGCAGCGCTCGCGAAAGGACCGTTTTCGCACGGCCAGTGAAGCGCTCGCCGCGCTGGAGGCGCTCGAGGCTCGCACCCGCACTGCGATCCAAAAGCGGCGCTTCGTGCCGCTGATTGTCGCCGCCGCACTCGGTGGCATCGCAGCCTACGCTACGGCCATCCCCTCTGCCGCCAAGCCGAGTGCGGAAGCAGCGCAAGCCACGCCCTCTGTTGCGCCCTCGGCCGCGCCCCGCGGGCTGGAGCCTCCTACCAGCAGCGAGCCCACGCCAGCCGCTCCGCCGCCCAAGCCCGTAGCAAGGGCGACTGCAAACTCGACGCCGCCGGTCACGGAAAAGCGCCAAATCCTCGGGGCCAAGCCCACCCCGACGCCGGCCCCAGCCCCCGAGCTCGGCGAGCAACGTCGGGTGCCACTGCCGCCCACGGCCGAGCCCGTAAAAAAAGACGGCTGGGAGCCTTTTCCCGACGCTCCGAGCTCGGGTTCTATCGCAACCGACAGCGCCGGCTCGGCCCCCCCAGGGCGCGCTCAGTGATGAGAGAGACTATGCTGGAGCAACCGGTGCACGACGGCACCGCGTCCGGAAACGCCTAGCTTGCGGAACACCATCGCCAATTGGTTGGCCACCGTGCGCGGCGAGGTCGCGCGCAGCGTGGAGATTTGGGCGTGGCTGCGACCGGCGACGAGCTCGCGCACGACGGCGGCCTCGGCATGCGAGAGGGACACGGGGAAGCTCAAATCGGGACGAACCACGCTCACCACCCAATAGGCGCTCCCGTTGGATTCCACCCGGCTCAGTCGGCCCATGGAGGGCGATGTTTCGGGGCGGTGGGCTGCGCAAGCCGCCATCGTCAATAGCACGGAAGCCTGAGACAGTCGGCCGGGGATACCCATGCTCAGTAAACAATCTTGAATTGCGGCGGCTACCGAAGACAGCCCCATCCGCAGGTCAATCGCGACGGCTTTGGGGGACTCTCCCAAGAGCACGCGTTTGAGCACCCCGAGCTTGCAAGCCTTGAGCGGCTGAGGAAACCGCACGGCCGGCTCCTCGATTAGCGCAATGTAGCGCTTGTCGGTCGGGAACGTGTCGTGGAACCGCCATGTTCCGCGGCACAGCTCGAGCCAAAGCCGCGACAGATCGAAGATCTGACTGAGGGCCAAATCGCGTTCGGCCGCAAGCTCGCGCAGCCTACACAGCGAACCGTAAGTCGAGTCGCTTGCGCGTCCGTTCAGCTGAGATTGCCGCGCGTCCGTTGCGTCAGGATCAAGTTCGAATCGGAGTGCCTGATGGTCAGTCATCAATTCTTCCCTCTCACCGGGATTGACGCTGATGCTCTGCCGAAGTCGCACCTTTTCGCAGGACCACCCGGCCTGCGCCTATTCACTTTTCAACCGCCGTGCTAAGGGGCACAGGACGTGAAGCGATCCGTGCACGCGCTACGCGTATCGACGGCGATGATTCTGTCGAGCATGCATGCGCTCGCGGACGACGCGCCGGCATCGCAAACTCCTGGATCGAGCCCCGAAACCACACCGAAAACCAACGCACCCATTGCGCAAGCGTCGGACCAGAGCGCGGCCGACAAGCGCATCGCCGAGCAGGCCGCGGCCGAGTACCAGAGGGCGCTCGCGAGTTACGCGAAGGGTGACCTACCGGCCGCCTTGGCCGGAATGCGCGAATCGTACCGGCTCTCGAAGCGCCCCGAACTCTTGTACAATCTTGCGCGCCTCTACGACGAACTCGCAGCTTGCCAAGACGCCCTCGAAAACTATCGGCAGTACCTCGAGCTCGTACCGCTCGGTAACTATCGAGTCGAAGCCGAGCGTGCTCGAAGCGCACTCGAACTCCGCTGCCCGCCACCGGCTGTTGGGCCCGCGTTGGCGACACCGGTGGTCGCTCCCGTAGAGTCGAGTCGCGTCCGTGAGGCGTCGAACCAGCCGAGCGCGCTGCAAGCGACGGGTTACTGGACCGCACCGCGCGTGCTCGGCTGGTCCGCCATTGCGACCGGCGCGCTGGCGAGCCTCGGCGCGGTTTACTTCACGGTCGAAGCCGTCCGGGCCCGCAACGAGTTTCAGACGAGTGTCGACGACAACCTGCGCGGGGGCCCAAACTTCGACGTTACGATTCGAGACCGACAGCACCGCGATCAAACGATCGCTCGAGTACTGGCCGTGGCCGGCGGTGCCTTCGTGGCTGGCGGCGCCTTGACGTTGCTTCTCGCTCCGCGCTCGGCGGCGCCGGGTCCGGCGAGCGCACGCATTTTAGTCGAGCCGGGGTTCGTCGGGGCCTCTTACTCGAGCCGCTTCTGACATAGTTAATTTCGCGACACCGGTGTTCGGGCCTAGCCGCGCTGGAACAGCCATGGTCCGACTACGTGGTGCGCAAAGCCAAATGCGACTTCGGGGACCGTGCTTCGTCGACCACACCGCGAATGCCCAAACGTAGACCGGCAGGAGGTGAGCTCCGCGCCGAGCGGCTTGCCTCCGCGCACCGAGCGCACAAGCAGCGCGCGGCCGTGCTCGTCTTGGCGCTGCTCGGCTTCCTGCCCATCGCCTGCTTGTCGGACGTAGCAATTCCGTCCTGCCTGGTCGACCAGACTTGCGGCAACTCGAGTGACGCGGGGGCCGCTGGCGAGATCGATGCCGCCGCCGGTGAGGCCGGCGACTCCGGCGCTACGATGCTTGCCGCCGGCAGCGGCGGGCGCCCGAGCCGCGGCTTCGGCGGCTCGGGCGGCTCTGAGACGTTGCTCGAGGATGCTGCCTTCAGCCCCGCCGTCTTTCCCGCCCCCTGCGCGACCACCGCATACTCCACGCGCATACGCTTCACCGGCGGGAAGGCGCCCTACAGTTGGCGCGTCGCGTCCGCGGCAGGCGACTGGCAGGTCGGCGCCGACCCCGATGCGCCAGACAGCTCCTTTGCGCTGCTGAAGAACGCGCATCCGAGCGCAGGCGACGTGACAGTCACGGTGACTGACGCTTTGGGCCACAGCGCGAGTCAGATCCAAACGATTGCACCGCGAGACGCGTGCTGGTTTGCTTACACCGCTCTCGCCGACGAAATCCCAACGCTTTTCGTCGTCGATCCAATCCTCGAAACGAAGGCGCCCCTCGTCTCGACGCACACGACAGGGGCGTACGACTTTGCGTTCTCGCCGAGCGGCAAGTTCCTGAGCTATCGCTTCGGGGTCGATGATCAACACGCGCGGGGAACGCGCTTGGCGTTGGTGAATCTATCGACTTGGGAGGAGCGAGTGCTCGCCTTGGCCGGCACAGAGGCTGACACGGCCGTGACGGCGTATGCCTGGGCCGCAGACTCGTCTACCCTGGCCGTCGCATTCGGTGACGGTCAGCAGCGGTACCTGGGGGGCGTTCGCTTCGAGCGGGGGGAGCTCGCCGACACCCTCGAGCCCACTCGAGTCCCCGTGGATTCGGAGCTGTATTGGGTGGGGCTGGCGCACGTGGCCTTCTACGCCAATGGCACTTTGGACGCCGACCACCCCGGAGAGCTCGTGCCGAGCCCCGAAGGGGTCGTCACGGCCTTCTACAGCGAGCTCGGCGCCTCGGGCTTCTCACCGAAGGTGCTCAGCGCAGACGCCAACTACGGGTCTCGCGTCTTCTTGCGGCCGAGCACGGACGGGTTCTTCGTGATCGCCGAGGATGCATACATGCAGTTCAACCCCGTGCCCGAGCAAGCCCCGTTTGCGCCCTTCTACGTGAGCGCGTTCCTCGCCCCCAGCGGCCACTTCAACGCCGCACTCCGCGAGGACAAACTGGAGCTGTATTCGACCGCAAGCGACGAACCGTTGCAGGTTGTTGAGACGGACCCTAGCTGCCAGCGGTTCTTGAGCTGGGCCGAGGGGCGTGAGCGGATGGCATGCGTCGTCGACGTACCGGCCGACGCCCAGGGAACTCGCCATAGCGAGGTCCGCATTTTCGATCTGCAGAATCGCAACAAACTAACCATGTCCCCGCTCCGTGATTACTGTCATAAGAACGAAGACGGGGCGACATCATGTGAAGCCCTTCAGTACGACTACGACGCGGCAAGTGCAAGTCGACAACCGAGAGTCTTTTCCCCATCCGGGACGTGGTTCGCATTCACCACTGGCTCGGCCAGTCCCGACGGCAATTACTTATACCTTGCCGATCTCCGCCGCCAACCCTTCACTCTGAAGCGCAAGCTCGCGGGCACGGGCAACGGTTCGAGTGCAGTCTCGCCGAGCCGAATTTCATTCTCACCGAACGAGCAATACCTGATGCGTCAACTCGGCACGAGCCTGGGCATCCAAGCCGTAGAAACGGGGACTTCCACCTGGCTCTTGAAGTTCGACGCCGACGACGCGGGCACGGTCGAGACTTGCAACGAGGACTTCTTGTTCGAGCCTGACGAATGGTGCGGCGGCGCGACCGGCAAAGCACCATTCACGTGGTCTCCAGACTCCAAGTTCGCAGCCTACCGCAGCCGGAGCTTCACCAGCGCGGCCGAAGAGGGCGTGACCATCGCCGACTTCGCCCAGTTTCCAACCATCGACGCTCATTGGTTCAAAGCCGCGCGTTGCGGAACGCGCTGCAGCGGCCAATTCGTCTTTCAGCCATAACACTAGACTAATCAACCCAAGAGGCACACAACCCAACGAGGAGTACTCATATGGTCACGACTCCGCCCATGCCGGCAACCGTCGTTCTGAACACCAGCACGAGGGTCACCTTTCAAGTCACCACCCCCAATTCGCCGCTCTTCTTACGCACTCTGCACGTCACTCCGACCGCACCTGCTGGCAGCGGAGCGATCGGCAGCGTGAGCCCAGGCACCTCGGGCGCTCCCGCTACCCACACCTTCAATCTGGGGAGCAGCAAGTTCGCGCAGATTCGCACGTTCATTCAGAACAATCCGGGCGCCGTTGCCCTACTGATCACCTATGATCCAACGCCCTTCACGGCCTTCGACTTCGATGCCACTACGCCGCCCGCGCTCCGGGCCGCCGCCACTGCTTAGCCATCCTCGTTTGCGATCAATCGGCCCATGAGCGGCCCAGCGCGAGGCTAGCCAACACCCACGCTGGGAGTGCCCCCCGGCGCATTTATCTGACTCTCACTGGAGAAGAGTCCATATCGACGATCGGCTGGAGTCGACGTGGCGGTAGGCCGTTGAACGCGCCTACGGCTGGGCCCTACCGCCACGTCAAGGTTCACGGGATACCAAGCGCCGTCAACGCCGCGTACCATTGATTCGCGATCAGCTGCGCGCCAGCGGCGTTCGGGTGAACGCCATCGGGCGTGTAAGTGGAGCTGGGGACATAGCTCGCGCCCGCGAATGCCGAGTGCAGATCGACGACTACGACGGGCGACTCGGAGGTGCTGCTCCTCGCGGCCCAACCCGGGATTTGGGCATTGAGCGCGACCACGCGTGACTCACACTCGGGGCAACTGCTTGGATTGAGCGGTGTGATCTGAGCCACCAGCAGGACCACGTTGGCGTTGGCTTTACGTAATTCTGCGAGCACCGCGTCGTAGGCAGCGAGGATCGCCCTTGGCGAGCGGTCACTCCAGACGTCGTTGGTGCCAAACTGCATCAGCACGAGGTCCGCCGCGTTCGCGCGGCACCACTGCGAGAGCTTGGATGCGTGCTGGCCATTGCCGACGAGATCGGTCACGAGGTAGCCACCGTGACCCTCGGTGTGCACGACCGGAGCGCCGCTACACCCTTGATCGTTGAGGTTGCTGCCGACGAAGACGAAGTTCGTTTTGCCGTGATCGCGCAGCGTTTTGGATAAAAACTGTGGACCGCACGTCGTGCCGGTAATCGAATCGCCCAGCGGAGTGATTCGCCACTTCCTGGATTGCGGCGGCTGCCCACCCGGGCTCGGTCCCGGACCTACGCCGTGCGTCTCGCTGATGGTCGCTTCGCGCCCGCTAGCCGCGGGCTCGCTTGGCGTTCGGCACGAAAGGACGAAGGCCCCAGTTCCGAGCAGCGCAACGAGGCCGCCGAAACGGGGCCAACGCCGAAGATTCAGGCGGCTCGTCATGACTCGCTCGGCGAGCCTAACACGCCTCCCGGGTGTGGGCAGAGCCGGAAATGCGCGCATTCGCCCATGGCGCTGGATCCCACCCGACAGGAGCCCTATCGTTTTGGGTCATGTTGAAGTTCAGCCAGGATGGGCCGACGGCCGACAAGCAAATGCGCGCGGTCATTTTCTACCTGACCACGTTCGGATACATCGACGGCGATTTCGACGACTCGGAAAAAGAGTTCGTACGCGGGTACGTGCGCAAGCTGATCGAGGCGCGCGTCCATGACGCGGTGGCCGCCTCGGACCAAAAGTTGCGTGACGAACTCGTAGGCAAGTTCACGAGCCACTTTCACGAGGTATTCGAGGGTATCGACCGGCAGGTCAAAGAACTATTCACGGAGGCCGTGGCCGAGGGAGAGGCGCAAGACAACTTCGTGCACTCCAAACTGAAGCTGCGTTGCTTCGAGATCTTCAAAGGCTTCGACGCCACCAACCAAGAGCAGCTGATGAGCACGATCGATGAGCTCATTCATGCCGACGGTCAGGTGCACCCAGCAGAGCTGAAATTCCGCGGCGAGTTGGCTGCCTTGCTCGAAGCCGACTTGGGCGTGGAGCTGCTCGAAGACGGCAGCCGCCGAACCAGCGCCGTCGGTAAAGATCAGAAGCTCGTGCCGACGCTGGAGAACCACCCGTTCTTTCAGCAATTCGAATACCACTATACGACCGATCCCGCGAGACTTCGGCAGCAAGTCGAGTCCGATCGCAAGCTCATCGATCGCGTGCTTGCTCAACTCGAGAAACAACGTGCGGCAGGCGCGGGAAAGCTCGCCGGTAAGCGAAGCGTGGCCGAATTTAGCGGCCGCGAACCGTTCCTCGACGACCACGTGCACATGGTTCCGCCGTTACCTGGCCGCGAGTACGAGCTGATCGTGGTGGGGGATTTGCACGGTTGCTACAGCTGTTTGAAGGCCGTATTGATGCAGTCGGACTTCTTCGCCAAGGTGAATCGCTTCGTCGGCGATCCGGAGCATCACCCCGAGCCGAAGCTAATCCTGCTCGGCGACTACATCGATCGCGGCATGTTCAGCTACCAGGGCGTGCTTCGATCGGCAATGCAGCTGTTCCTGCGCGCGCCCGACCACGTGTACCTGCTGCGTGGCAATCACGAATATTACATCGAACATCAGGGTCGGGTGCTCGGGGCCGTGCGCCCTAGCGAGGCGATGAACACGCTCAAGCCCCACCTATCTCAGGAGGTGTTCGCGCACTACATGCAGCTATTCGATGCTCTGCCGAACATGCTCTTCTTCGAGCGATTGCTGTTCGTCCACGGGGGGATTGCCCGAGACTTGCTGCTGAAAGAGAAATACAAGGATCTCTCGAGCCTGAACGATTGGGACATTCGCTTTCAGATGATGTGGAGCGATCCCAGCTCGGCCGACGTCATCCCGGCCGCGTTGCAAGAGCAAACCTCACGGTTCCCTTTTGGCAGGTTGCAATCTCAAGCGTTCCTGCAACGGGTCGGTTGCCACACGTTGGTGCGCGGCCATGAAAAGGTGAACGAGGGTTTTCGTCGCGTGTACGACGACGCAAATCAATTGCTGATTACCCTGTTCTCGGCGGGCGGGGCGGACAACAAAGACATCCCTGCCGACAGCAGCTATCGCTCGGTCACGCCCATGGCCTTGACCATCAAGCACAAGGCTGGCGAGAGCGAGCTCATCCCCTGGAAAATCGACTATCAGCGTTACAATTCGGCCATCAACAACAAGTTCTTCGAATCCAGTCCGGAGATCGAACACCTTCCCGGCTGACGCGGCTCGCCGCTTCACAGCACAGCGAGCTACCTGCGCGGCTGCTCGTCGACCATCTGCGCCTCGACCAACTCGCTGACTTGCATGAATGCGGGGGCCCACTCGGGGCTACCCGGATTTAGGGCATCGAGCGTCGAAATCGCTTCCGCGAGTTCGATGGCCGAGTTGTCGTTTCTCAATCGCTGCGCCTGGGCGATCGTTCCCAAGACTTCTTGCACTGCAGCAATCTCGCTCCGCAGCAGCGCGAGTAGTTCGAGCCTCACATGGGGATGTCGCCTTCGCGCTTCCACTTCCGCACCGGCGGTGTCGCTGGCGCTCTCGCCCAGCCTCTTCACGAGCGCGAATAGCTCCGGGTGCTCCGCGACCAGGTTCCGGCAGACTCCCGTCAGCGGTCGATCGCTCATCTCGATGGCTGACGAAGACCGCTCTTTCGTCTGCGTAGCTTGCTCTATTCGGTATTCCATCGGAAACCTCGTCTCCCGTCTAGCAATCTTCATGCCTACGCTCGGCGGGTTCGAAGCGATGAGTCCCCATAATTGTGCATCCCTCAACGTTGCGACTTGCCGCGGGCGGTTGCCGCACAGCCATCAAATCGCGTGCTGAAGAGTCACGCTTGGAAGCCACCGAGGCGAGCTGCCTCGCTGAGGCGGCGATGCAGCGCAGGCTCTGATCATAGACCGAACCGCCGCTATTTTTCGTCCGTCAATACCAGTGCACTGCGCAGCGCGCCACGCTCCGCGTCGATCTCGCGTTGGGTCCTGAAGCCAAGCCGCCGGAACAAGGACGCCGGCGGACACCAGCCCACCACCCCGTGCAGCAGGAGAAAGCCGAGCTGCACACCGAAGAAGGAGAGGAACCCGGTGCGACGCCGCGCCCAAATCGGTGTGGAAGCGTAGCGTGTCAAGCCGACCGCGAATGCCGCGCCGCCCACGACCGCAAAGTTCACCATCAATGCGCGGTCGACGTCCCATTCGTAGTCGAGTGCCGCGAGCCTCTGCCGCACCGCTTCTGGCCCCGAATTGACGCAAGCATCCACGGAGCCCTCCGTGGCGCGATCGATCCGCCGGTTCACGCTAGGCGCGGTGTGCTCCCGAACGCGGTCGCCGTTGAACGCTAGTTCTTCACTGGACTGTTGGTTGATTGAGACTCGGTTCATCGATACTCGATCAGCAAACATCGCGCCAACGATGCGCGGTGGGCGCGGCGCCGGACTCGACCCGGCGCCGTACACCCCTACTCACACGGCCGGCGGGTCTTGCTCACGTTCGTGATGTCGATGCCGCGCGATGGCTTTGATGAACGCGGGCAGAGCTTTCGACGCGCTGCCGTCGGAAGCAACCACGATCCCGGGGTCAGGAGCGCCCGAGGGTAGCGCTTTCGGCACTCCCGCCGCTGCCAGCAGGTCCTCCCCTTCACCTAGTACCAAAATGGGCTTGGCGTGTCGATACTGCGCCTGAATGAACTCGGCGGTGTGCCCGATCTTGCCGAGTGCAGTGACAGCTTCCTTGCTCCCGAGCAGCGCCACTGCGTCGAAGAGCACGGACGGCATTGTCTCCATCGTAACCTCGACGTCGAGAGTGCCGCCTGCGGAGGTCTTGACCGCACCGAGCCGAGCGCCGACGTAGCGCGGCACGGCACCCTGGGCGACCAATCCTGCGTGCAGGTCTTCTGCAGCCTGAGAGTCGATTCCGTCCGCGACCAAGATGGCGATCTTGCGGGTGCGGATCGACCCGTCACCCGGTAAGGCAAACAACGACAATGCCTTGGAAGTCCGAACTTCGGGTTCGACGGCCTTCATTGCCTTTGGCATGGCCTTGGGCATGGGCATTCCCAGGTCCTCTGCTAGGCGCTTGGCGAGCGTCACGTCGACGTTGACGAGCGACGACACCATTCGCTCCCGGATTGCGGGGACCTGCACCTTGGTGAGCTCGAAGCGAAGCGCGCGTAGGATATGAGCCTGCTCGATCGGGGTTTGGCTATTGTAAAATAGCGCTGCCTGCGTGTAGTGGTCCGCAAAACGTTCGGCTTTACCGCGCACCTTGTCGTCTTGGATAGGCTCCCGAAAAGAGGTGAAACCTGCGGCCCCAGCCTGAAATGGGCAACCGCCGCCGAGCGAGTTCGGTTCGTACGCTACGCGGCCGCGGTTGATGGCTTGGCGATGCATGCCGTCGCGCTGGTTGTTGTGCACCTGCGCAATCGGCGCGTTGATCGGAATCTCGTGGAAGTTCGCGCCGCCGAGGCGCGAGATCTGAGTATCGACATATGAGTGAATGCGACCTGCCAGCAACGGATCGTTCGAAAAGTCGATGCCCGGGACGATGTGCGCCACGCAGAACGCCGCTTGCTCCGTCTCGGCGAAAAAGTTGTCCGGGTTGCGGTTGAGCACCATCTTACCGACGGGGGTCAACGGGACGAGCTCTTCGGGGATCAACTTGGTGGAGTCCAACACGTCGAAGCTGAAACCCTCGGCCTGCTTCTCCGTGAACATTTGAAAGCTCAATTCCCACTCCGGAAATGCGCCCGCCTCGATGGCCTCCCACAGGTCGCGACGGTGGAAGTCGGGATCGGCCCCGCAGATCTTCAGCGATTCGTCCCAGTCCAGAGAGTGTGTACCCGCGATGGGCCTCCAATGAAACTTGACGAAGGTCGACTTCCCTTGCTCGTTCAGCAAGCGGAACGTATGCACTCCGAAGCCTTGCATCATTCGCAAACTGCGCGGCAGGGTGCGATCCGACATGGCCCACAGGACCATATGGGTCGACTCGGGCATCAGGGAGATGAAGTCCCAAAATGTGTCGTGCGCGGTGGCGGCCTGCGGCATGCCATGATGGGGCTCCGGCTTGGCGGCGTGAATCAAGTCTGGGAACTTCATCGCGTCTTGAATGAAGAACACCGGGATGTTGTTGCCCACCAAGTCCCAATTGCCCTCGTCCGTATAAAATTTGACGGCAAAGCCCCGCACATCGCGCGGGGTATCGGGCGAGCCGCGCTCTCCAGCCACCGTCGAGAAGCGAACGAAGACAGGCGTGCGCTTGCCGGCTTCCGCGAACAGCGAGGCGCGCGTGACCCGAGTCATCGGCTGATAACACTCGAAGTACCCGTGCGCACCCGAGCCGCGCGCGTGCACGATGCGCTCGGGAATTCGCTCGTGGTCGAAGTGCGTGATTTTCTCACGCAGAACGAAATCTTCCAGCAGGGTCGGGCCGCGCAGGCCCGCTTTCAGCGAGTTCTGGTTGTCAGCGACCGGAACTCCTTGGTTGGTCGTCAAGACTCGCTCGCTCGAGTCAACGCGGACACGATCGAGTGGCTGACTCCCCGGATTGGTGCCGAGGTTTGGCTTACCGTTCCCGGTCTTGCGGGACGCGGTTTGCTCCGTCAACGTGCTCCCGGTGGCGCGCGTATCCGGCACGGCTACGGTTGCGCCCGGCTGCGGCTTGTTCGACGCTTTTCCGTACTCAGCGGCTTTGTTGGCATTGAAGGGCATGCCCGCGACCATGGCCTGTGCCGCATCGGCCTTCTTCACCGCATCCGTGGCTGACCCCGGTTTACTGCCCCGTGCCGGCCCGCCCGCCGTTGAGCTAGCGCTCGTAGTTTTCCCTGATTTCCCCGCTGTGCGCGCAGACTTATTCGTCGCCATGATGCTCCCGTTTAGACCGCTGTTGGCGCTCTCGGGCCGGATAGCAAACACGACTCCGATAAGCGGGCGCCTCAACGCAAGTTGTGGGCCAACCTGATTTACCCAGCGATGCGCCCTTCGACTGCCGAGTGAGACCGACGTTTACGAGCGGCCGTGACTTAAACGGACATCCAGCACGCGTTCGTTCGAACGACGCCCATGCCTCCGGTGAGCGCCGCCTCCGATGGCATGGGCGTTGCTATCGAAACATCCATGGACGACTCGACAACGCTGTGGGCGCTGATTGGCGTGGGGATCGTGGCAATCGTGATCATAGCAGTCGTGGCATCGCGTCACCGTAGCCGCGCTCGGCGTGTCGAGTTGCAGCGAAAATTTGGGCCTGAATACGATCGAGCCGTGGAAGAGTACGGACCCGAGCAGGCCCAACAAGAGCTCGCCTCGCGCGCCAAGCGCGTCGAGCATTTTCAGTTCCGTCAGCTCAGCGCGGCCGACCGCGTCCGGTTTCTGGAAAGTTGGACGCGCATTCAAGCTCAATTCGTGGACGACCCTGGCGTGGCGGTGAACGGCGCCAACGAGTTGATCAACGAAGTGATGCGCGCGCGCGGCTATCCAACCGACCACTTCGAGCAGCGAGTCGCAGACCTATCCGTCGAGCACGCTTCGGTGGTGCAGCATTATCGAGCCGCCAAAGCCTTGGCCGACTCCAACCGGAGTGGCCAGGCGAACACCGAGGAGCTGCGGCAGGCCGTGGTGCACTACCGAATGCTGTTCGCCGACCTTTTGCAGGAGCCGAGTGCGGGCGCGGTGGGCTTGCGTCACTCGGCGGCTTGACTGCGGTCGCGAAAGCCACGAGCCTGACGCTGCGGGAGTCGCAGGCCGGCGTGCACCGGTCGACCTCGTGCCCGGCTCGTCACCTCGGGGACACAGATTCTCCGCGCCGCTCTAGTAGAAAAGGCCAATGAGTACGGACGAAAAGACCAACGCCCGGGTAGGTCCCCGCCACCCACACCTGGTCGTACTGGTCGGCGCAACGGGGGACTTGGCGCGGCGGAAGTTGCTGCCGGGTCTCTTCCACTTGGCGAGTTCGGGCTTCGTCCCGGGCTGTCGCGTCGTCGGCGTTTCACTCGACGACTTCGATGCCGATGGCTTTCGCAAGTTCGCGCGCGCAGCCCTCGATGAATTTTCACAGCGCAAAGTGACCGACGAGGCTTGGCAAGCGTTCGCCGAAACCTTGGACTACGTGCCCCTGTCGGCCGGTGCCAGCGCGCTCAAAGCAGCCGCGGACCGCGCCGAGCAGACCTTCACGGGTGAGAGTCGCCGCCTGCACTATCTGAGTGTCCCGCCCAATGCCGCGCTCTCGGCCGCACGCATGCTCGGCGAAGCGAACTTGGTCGAGCGTTCCCGGGTCGTCATGGAAAAGCCCTTTGGCACCGACCTAGCCAGCGCGGTCGCGCTCAACGCGCGCCTACACGAGGTCTTCAACGAGCAGCAGATCTTCCGTATCGACCATTTCTTGGGCAAGGAACCGGCTCAAAATATCTTGGCGTTTCGGTTTGGCAATGGCCTCTTCGAACCGATCTGGAATCGCAATTTCATCGACCACGTCCAGATCGACGTGCCCGAAACGCTCGGCCTCGGAAAGCGTACGGGCTTCTACGAAACCGTGGGCGCGTTTCGCGACATGGTCGTGACGCACCTCTTCCAGATCTTGGCGTTCATGGCCATGGAGCCCCCCACTTCGCTCGAGCCCAACCCGATCAGCGAAGAGAAGAACAAGGTATTTCGCAGCATGGTGCCGATCCAACCGGCGCACGTCGTGCGCGGACAGTACATCGGCTATCGCGCAGAAGAAGGCGTTCACCCCGAGTCCGACACCGAGACCTTCATCGCGTTGAAGTGCTACATCGACAACTGGCGCTGGGCCGGCGTGCCATTCTACCTGCGCACAGGCAAGCGCTTGGCCGAGGGTCAGCGCATCATCTCGATCGCATTTCGCGAGCCGCCGAAGAGCATGTTCCCGCCCGGTTCTGGCGTCGGGTCACAAGGGCCCGACCACCTCACCTTCGATTTGGCTGATGCGTCGAAAATGTCGCTCTCGTTCTACGGCAAGCGCCCGGGGCCCGGCATGCGCTTGGACAAGCTCAGCTTGCAGTTCGCCATGCACGACACGGGCCTCGCCGGCGACGTTCTAGAGGCCTACGAGCGGCTCATCCTCGACGCCATGCGCGGTGACTACACGCTGTTTACCGCCGCTGCCGGCATCGAGCAATTGTGGGAGAAGTCCATGCCCCTGCTGGAGGCGCCTCCCCCCGTGCGTATGTATACACCCGGCAGTTGGGGGCCGAACGTGATCCATTCGCTCGTCGCGCCGCATGCATGGCGTCTGCCTTTCGAGCGCGCATGGCGGGATCCAAACCGCTCGGGCGGTTGAGCCGCCCTGCTTCGGCGCCGCGCCCATTCGCGTTGCGACTCGGCGAGCGTGGTCGAGCGCTGTTGCAAAACGACTCAGCGGGCCACATCGGCCGCATGATCGCCTCGCGAGCGCTAATCAAATACCAATTCGAGCCGTTGCAACGTAGTGGGACTCGGACCCCGGCTACAAGTGCGCCAAGCGCATACCGTCGAGCCAAATGCCGATCGCGCGATCGCCGCGATTTGCGATCGCGTCAATGCGCGCAACGCGAGCGTCAATCTGTTGTTCTGTTCGCCCCACTATGACCTCGATCGACTCGGACGCGCCATCGAAGGGAACTTCACGACCCCGCTAATCGCTTGCACGACCTTGGGACAGTTCGGGGCGAGCGGCTTCCAGCACACCGGCATCACCGCGGTCAGCCTGAACAGCGAAGAGCTCCACGTGAGCCCCTACCTCATCTCTCCGCTTGCAGAGTGCCAGGCCCGCGCGGCCGAAGCCGCGTTCAGGGCCATGTCGGGCATGCTCGATCGCGGTAGCGAGCGCGCCTTCGGCTTGGTTCTGGTCGACGGCCTCTCCGGGGCGGAAGAACGACTCGCCGCGTCGCTGTATCAATCCTTGGGCAACATCCCGTTGATCGGCGGATCGGCTGGCGGCGAACTCGGCGTTCCCGGCACGCGCGTCTATCACCAGGGTCGCTTCCTGCGTGACGCTGCCTTGTTCGCGCTGTTCGAGACCACGCTCTCGTTCACGACCTTCAAAGTTTCGAGCGCCATTCCCGGCAAACACAAACTCGTCGTGACCATGGCCGACCCCGAGCATCGGGTCGTTCAAGAGTTCAACGGTGAACCCGCGGCCGACGCGCTCGCGGAGGCGCTGGGGATCGACGTAAAGCAGCTGACGGCGGCGATCTTCTCGCAAAACCCGCTGCTCTTCTTGAGCGGCGGCGAGCACTTCGTACGCGCGATTCGCGGCATCAACGAGGACCACAGTCTCGCGCTGTACTGCGCACTCGAAGTCGGTCTCGTGCTCACATTGGGCCAGGGCGGCGATCCAGTTTCGGCCTTGCAACGCAGCTTCGACGGCGTACGCCGCGAGATTGGCGCGCCGCAGATCGTCCTCGGCTGCGACAGCGTCCTTCGTCCGCGCGGCCTCGAGCCGGAAGGGACGGATGTCGCCGTCGGTGACCTGCTTGCTCGCAATCACGCCGTCGGCTTCCGAGGCTATGGGGAACAATACAACGCCGTCTACGTCAACCAGAGCTTCAGCGCAGTGGCGCTCTCGGGCGAATGACTCGGCCAGATTCGATCAGCGGGCTGTCCCCGCCGGAACTCACGCTGCGACTCGAGGCCCTGGAGCGCAAGCTGCAGGCGAAAGAAAAGACGATCCGAGTACTGATCCAACGCATCGAGGACCGGTCGACGGACGGGCACTCGGCCTTTTGGGTGCTCGAGCAGAACATCGCGCTCGAGAAAATGGTGGCCAAGCGCACCGCCGAAATCAACGCCCAGAAGGAGCAACTCGGACAAGCGATCACGCAGCTGCGAGGGACGCAAGCCAAGCTGATTCAGGCCCAAAAGCTGGAGGCGATCGGCCAGTTGGCGGCTGGAATCGCCCACGAGATCAACACGCCTACCCAATACGTCTCGGACAACACGTCCTTCGCGCAGCGGGGCGTGCTGGCCCTCATCACGGCGTTGCAGGCGGCGATGGCCGTGCTTGGAGCGGCGAAGGAGGGCGCGGTTCCGTCGGAATTGGTCGAGGCCGCGGACGGTGCACTGACCGCCGGCAAGGTCCCTTATCTGATCAAGCAACTGCCCCGTGCACTGGCTCAATCGCGGGAGGGGCTCGAACGCATCGCCAGTATCGTTCATGCGATGAAAGAGTTCTCGCACCCGAGCGGAACCGAGAAGAAACCCGTCAACTTGCGCGAGGCGATCGAGACCACCATCGCCGTGGCCCGCAACGAGTGGAAGTACGTGGCGGACGTCGAGCTCGATATCGCGTCGGATCTGCCGCTGGTGCCGGCGCTACGCAACGAATTCAATCAAGTCATCTTGAACCTGATCGTGAACGCCGCCCACGCGATCGGCGATGTGACGGGCGGCGGGTCCCAGGGCAAAGGCAAGATCCACATCGAAGGTCGCAGGCTTGACGAGCACGTACAGATCCGCATCAGTGACACCGGAGCAGGCATTCCCGAGAGCGTGCGGGCGAAGGTCTTCGAGCCGTTTTTCACGACAAAAGGCGTAGGCAAAGGCACAGGTCAGGGGCTGGCCATCGCCTATTCCGTGATCGTCGACAAGCACCAGGGGTCGATTGGCTTCGAGACCAACGTGGGCCAAGGGACGACGTTCGTCATCTGCTTGCCGATCGTCGAGCCACCCCCGCCTGCGACGGCCGAGGTTGCGCCATGAGGGTGATCTTCGTCGACGACGAGCCTCGCGTGCTCGAGGCGATCGAGCGAACGCTATTTCAGCTCGACGTGGACTGGGAGGTCAGCTTCGCCGAGGGCGGCGCGGCGGCGTTGCGGGAACTAGCGCAGGCTCACTTCGACGTGGTCGTATCCGACATGCGGATGCCGGGGATGGATGGGGCGGCGTTGCTCGCCGAAGTGTGCGCCAAGTATCCGCACATGGCGCGCATCGTCTTGTCGGGCCAGACGGACGAGGCGGCGGCCTTTCGCGTGGTGAATGTCGCGCACCAGTTTCTGGCCAAGCCGTGCAGCTCCGAAACGCTGCAACAGGTCATCGGTCGGACCCAAGAGCTCCGCAACTGGCTGACTGAAGAGCGCCTCCAGGCAGTGGTCGGCCGCCTCGATCGGCTCCCCGCCACGCCGCGACTATTCAGCGACTTGTCGCGTGCGCTCGACGACGAAGCGGCTACGGCCGAGACCGTGGCCGCGATCGTGCGCCAAGATCCGGCCATGAGCAGCAAAGTCCTGCAAATCGTCAATTCGTCTTTGTTCTCTTCTGGCACGGCCGTGAGTGATGTGCGCGCCGCCGTGCTTCGGCTGGGTATGAAGACGATCCGCAACTTGGCGTTGGGCATCGGCGCGTTCGACGACGTAGGAAAGAGCAGCGTACGCTCGAGAGCCTCGATCGAAGAGCTACAGAAGCGTTCCTTGGCCATCGCGCAGCTCGCCAGCCGGATCGCGCGCGGCCGCGAAGACACCGACGCCGCCTTCATGGCAGGTCTCGTGTGCGACGTGGGTCAATTGATCTTGACGAGCACACCCGCGGTCGAGTGGGAAAACATCCAAGCGGCCGCGATCACCCACGCCGAGGTCGGTGCATTTTTGTTGGGCCTATGGGGCTTACCCTTTCGAATCGTGGAGGCCGTCGCAAACCACCACATGCCACGGCGCAACGCGCATGATCGCTTGGGCTTACCGCAGATCGTCTGGCTGGCCTCGTGTTTGATCCACGGCGAAGAACCCGACCCGGATTACATGAAACGCATCGGCGCCAGCGATCTGCTGCCCAGCTTCAAAGGAATGATGGCATGACCAACGCTCGCAATCGGCGCATCCTGTGTGTCGACGACGAAGTTCGTGTGTTGGAAGGCCTGGAGCGAACGCTCTTCGATCACTTCGAGGTGACGACGGAGAGCAATCCACTGCACGCGCTGAATCTCCTGGCGAGCGAGCCGCCATTCGCGGTCGTGCTCTCCGACATGCGCATGCCCGAGCTCGACGGCGCGCGGTTCTTGCAGCGCGTGCGTGAACTCGCGCCCATGACGTCGCGCATGTTGCTCACCGGCCAGGCCGACGTCGAATCGGCGGTCGCGGCCGTCAACCAAGGGCAGATCCTGCGCTTTTTGTGGAAGCCGTGCCCCGCTGACGCGCTGATCTCTGCGCTCGAGCTCGGCGTCGAGCAGTATCGCCTGGTGACGGCCGAGCGCGAGTTACTGGAGCGCACCGTGACGGGCTGCGTGCGGCTCTTGAGCGAGGTCTTGTCACTGATGGCCCCGGCTTTGTTCAGCCGTACGCAGCGCATCAAGTCGTTGGTCGCGCACATGACCAAAAAGCTCGCGTTGGAAGACAGCTGGCGCTTCGAAGTCGCCGCGCTATTCAGCATGATCGGCTGCGTGGGGCTTCCGGAAGCCACCTTGGAGCGTGCACTCGCCAAACGGCCTTTGGACCCCGCCGAGCAGAAAGCATTCGACGAGCACCCACTGATGGCGCATCGCTTGCTGTCCGAGATCCCCCGCTTCGAGGAGATCGCAGCGATGATCAAGCTGCAGGCGGGAGGACCATACGCCGTCCCCAAAGACGACATCGAGCGGGGCGGTGCAATGCTGCGAGTGGCGCTGCAAGTCGAGCGTGCAACCGCGGATCACGTTACGGTTCCCAACGTACTGGCATCTTTGGAGCGCAAGCTCGGACCTGCGGAGCAGCCGTTCTTGAAGGCGCTGGCTGACTTCAAGAACGCGGAAGGTTCGAGCACGGTGCGAGCGCTGACCGTCGCGCAAATGACGGCCGAGATGATCCTCGAGGACGACGTACGCACCACGAACGGAGTCGTGGTCGTGCCCAAGGGGCGAGAACTATCGATGGTACTGCTCGAGCGGCTGTACAAGTTCTCGCGAGCGGGCACGCTGGTCGAGCCGATACGTGTGCGCGTGCCAGTTTGACGGGAAGCATGATCTCACGCGTCAACAGAATCGCGTTCAAGTTGGCCATCCTCGCCGGCATTCCGGTGATCGGCGCGCTGCTACTGTCCGTCGAGATCGCCGACGGTGCCCGCGAACGCGCCCACACCGCCGATGCCATCGGATCCATCGAGGATTTGGCCGAGCTTTCTTCGCGCATGACCACCACCGTGGACGAGCTGCAGACCGAGCGCGCCGCCGCCGCGCTGGTCCTCGGCCTGCGCCGCGGGAACTCGCCATCGACCCCAGCGCTCGAAGCGGCAACACGGGTCTTACAATCCCAGGAAGCGAAGACCGACGGCGTCGTCGCGCAGATGGAAAATTTCTTGGCCCGCCGCGAGCTGGCCCGGCTCCCCAAGCGGCTACAAGGCGACCTCGAGCGCGCGCGCGCGGGACTCACCCGCATTCACGAGCAGCGGCAGCGACTTGCGCTCGCGACGATCCACATCGACGCCTTGATGGAGTATTACTCCAAAATCAACGATACGCTGATCGACGCAACGGCGGCCCTGACACGGTTGAGCAACGACGGCGAACTAATCGGAGCGCTCTCGTCGTTGAATGCGCTAATGCAGGTCAAAGAGTGCGAGTCGAGAGAGCACGCTGCGCTCGGCCACACGTTTGCGGCGGGCGAGTTCGCGCCCGGGATGTATCGCTACCTGGTGACGTTGGTCACGGAAAAGGCGGCATACTCCGCGTCTTTACAGAGCTTCGCCACTAGCGAGCAAGTTGCCGCCTATCAGCGCGCGTTGCAGCGGTCGAGCTCGAGGCAGGCGGCCGAGATGCTCAAACAGGCGCTGGACACCACCGAAGACGCCCTGAGCGTCGATGCCGAGACTTGGTCTTTGGCCCAAGCGGAGGCCGTCCGCAACCTGGCATTGGTCCAGCGAGAGTACGCACGCAACGTGCGTGAGATTGCGCGCAACAAGCTGGCCAAATCGCGACGCGCCGTTGCCTACGCGGAGGCGCTGGTGCTTGGCGTGATCGTGACCTCGCTGGCGCTGGCCGCGGTCATCGGCAGGGGGATTACGCGCAGCGTTTTGGCACTGGTCCGCGTTGCCGGCACGGTCCGGAAGCGTCAGGATTTTTCGCTGCGCGCACCGGTGACGACTTCGGACGAAGTCGGCACCCTAGCCGAAGCGTTCAACGAAATGCTGAGCGTGATTCAAGAGCGCGATCGAGATCTGCGCCTGCATCGCGAAAACCTCGAGCACACCGTGCGCGAGCGGACCCAGGAATTGTCGAGGCGCAACGAGGACATGCGTCTGGTTTTGGACACGGTCGAGCAGGGTTTGGCCACATTGGACGAACAGGGGTGCATCGCCGCCCAGCGCTCGCGCGCCTTCGACTCTTTTTTCGGGCCACCAACCCCGAACGTACCATTCTTCCGGCATATCGCCGGTGAAGACGCCGAGCTCGCGGGCGCGCTCGAGCAGGATTGGGCTCGCGTCAAGAGTGGGAGCGCGCTCAGCGACGAAGGCGCACGCGCCCTCGTGAAGCGCCTGCGACAAGGCGGCCGTCACTTTGCCATCGCGTACAAGCCGATTCATCGAGCCGACACCGTGCAAGGGGCGCTGCTGACGATCAATGACGTCACCAGCGAAGTTGCCGAGGCGAGCGCGCGCGAGCAGCTCGAAAAGGAGCTCCAGCTCGCACAGAAACTCGAAGGAGTCGGTCAACTGGCGGCTGGTGTCGCCCACGAGATCAATACGCCCATGCAGTACGTGGGGGACAATTTGGTCTTTCTGAGCAAAGCGTTCGAGAAACTCATCGAACACCTGGGCGTCACCGATTCAGCCCTGTCCGACGCCGAGAGCAGCGCGCCGAGCGTCGCGCGCGCGGCCATCGACGCCAGCAAAGTACGGCTCAAACTGGGCTACATTCTGGAGAACACTCCCAAAGCGTTGCTAGACTCGAGCGAGGGGATCGCCCACGTCTCGGCCATCGTGCGGGCGATGAAGTCGTTTGCGCACATGGACGGCGACGAGAAAACGGGCGGCGACGTCAACCAAGCGCTGCGCGACACGTTGGTCGTGGCCCAAAACGAGTATCGCTCGGTTGCGGAAGTCGAGACAGACTTGGGTGAACTCCCGACTGTCATGTGCTTTCCGGGACGACTCAATCAGGTGTTTTTGAACCTGATCGTGAACGCGGCCCATGCTGTCGCCGATGCCAAGCCGGCGGCGGGTGGCAAGATCAGCGTCCGCTCTCACGTCGAAGATGGCGTCGTCGCGGTGACCATTGCCGACAACGGCGGCGGCATTCCGAAGCACATCCGAGACAAGGTGTTCGATCCATTTTTCACGACCAAACCAGTCGGTAAGGGCACCGGGCAAGGTTTGTCTATCGCCCGCAGCATCATCGTCGATGCGCATGGGGGCACGCTCTCTTTCGAGAGCGAGCCCGGTCGGGGCACCGCGTTCACCATCCGCTTGCCGGTCGACGGGCGACGGCAGCTGGGTGCGTGAGAACGACTATTCGTATTCCAGGCGCCCATTTGCAGCCAGACGGATGTTTCGATGGCGATGGGCGCCCGTAAAACGCTCGATTTCGCTCACCCAGGCGTCGTCCGGACACTCGTTGACCATGCGCTCGGCTTCGCCGCGCGCTTCCGAGGCACGCCCCACCCGGGCCAAGGCATGAATCAAGATCGCACGACGCTCCGAGGCATCGGCACCGAGCTCGAAGCGCGCGGCACCATCGCGGGCGCGCTCGATGGCGAGCTCTGGGTCCATCTCGGCGAGCACGCGCAAATCTTCCATGAACGCCTGTTCTTCGCTCACCAGCGCGGGCAGCTTGGCGAGTACCGGCGCTTCCTTCGCGCCAGCAACCTCGAGCGGCGGCACATCCGCGAGATGGGGGAGCGGCCCCGGCGCGGGCGTACGCGTCACGGCCTGGACGCTGACTGACGAGGGGAGATCCCCGCCACGCTGGCGGTGGCTCGACACGAGCCCCCCCAGGAGCGCGATGCCGAGCCCCGACAAGATGACGAAGGGACGCTTCACTTGGCCGGACAAGCGGCGGCATCCGCGTGAGCCGTGACGACGGTCTGTAGCGTGCTTTGTCCGAGCGGCCATTTGCGATCGGTCGTCGACCAGTACCATGCGCCGTTGTAGCCGTTTTCGTACAGATACTTGCCGAGGTCCTTGCCCAGCACGCCGTCCGTGTCGTCGGGATAGAATTCGCCCATGACTAGTTTCTTGTCGAGGCCCCAGTACGCGGCCGGGTTCTTGAAGGGCGAGTTCGAGATGCCGTTCGAAGTGTAGTAATGCACCTGGTAAAAATCGAGCGTGCCGTTCTGCTTGCCGCCGACGGCGCGCAGCGCCTCGTCTGAGTACAGGTTGCTCTTGCCGCTGATTTTGGAGCAGGTGTCGAACGTCTGCGCGCTGGTCGTGACCAGCACGTTCGGGTCGGCCGTGCGAATCGCGGACGTGAGCCAGTTCACCGTCTTCTGAATTGCCTCGAGCGTCGTGCGGTGGGTCGCCCAGCCCTTCGGACCCATGCCTTCTGGCTCGTTGAAGATCTCATAGGCGTACAGGCCCTTGCTGCCTTTGAGCGCCGTGACGAGCGGCGTCAGATAATTGTCGATGTACGCTTGGCGATTTTCGTCCTTTTCGAGTAGGGCTTGGTTGTTCGTGTAGGCCGTGCCGGCATTGTCTTGCATCATGTCGAACGACCACAGGCTGATCACGAGCGCGACGCCTGCTTCATTGGCCGCGCCAAGCAGCGCCTTCACGCCGTCGATGTGCGACTGAGGAATGGCGTTGGCTTTGCCGTCGCTGCCATAGCCGGGCGTAACGGTGCCGTTGGTGTGGAACCACCAACGAATGATGCGGCCACCCGCGTCATAGTTGTTCTTGAAGATGGTCTTGAACGTCGGCAGATCGGGATTCGGCACGTCGTTGGCGAACTTGACCCAAGCCACGTTCAGGCCATTGCTGAAGTTGCACACGGTGGGTTTGCCACCGCCACCGCCCGCTCCGGCCGTCAGCGCGCCGCCCGCGCCAGCCGTCGAGGGCGTGCCGCCAGCTCCGCCAACCGGAGCCGCGCCGCCCGCGCCCGCGCTGCCGGCGCCCGCGCCGCCGACGATCGAACCACCCGTGCCGGCGCTCGGCAGCGAACCGCCCGCTCCCGCGCCGCCGAGGCTCGCTGAGCCGGCCACCGCCGCGGAGCCCGCCGCGGCCCCTGGGCTGCCCGCCATCACCCCACTGCTGCCACCACTGGCAGAGCCGGTGCCGTCTTCGGTCGAGCCGCAACCCGCGAGCGCTAACGTGCCAAACAAGACAGAAACCGATACCGGCGACGAAAGGAAACGATCCAAACCAAGCATGAGCGACCTGTCGAGGGGGTTAAAAACGTGACTTTACCGAGCAAGTTATTGTGCCCACAGCCCCTGAGGACGGCTCACCAAACGACTACGGGGCGGGCTGCGGTACGGGGATCTCCAGCTCGAACTTTTCAGCGACCGCGTAGCCGTCCGCTTCACGCACCGTCCAGCTGCCGTCGCCGACGAGCTCTAGCACGTGCCGATGGTATTTGAGTACACCCGGGTGGTGGGTGACGCTGACGAGCGTGATGTCGAGCGCCCGCAGCGCCTCGTACATGCGCGCTTCGTTCTCTGCGTCGAGCGCGCTGGTCGCTTCGTCCAACACGGCGTAGCGCGGCTTGCCGAGCAACACGCGCGCGACCGCCAGTCGTTGCGCTTCTCCTCCGGAGAGCACTTTGGCAAAGTCGACCTCCACGTCGAAGCCACCGCAGCGCTCGGCCAGGTCCGGCAAGTTGACGCGACGTAGCAGCTCCCGCAGCTGTTCGTCACTGACTTCTTGCTTCACCCGTGGGTAGAGCAATTGGTGCCTCAGCGAGCCCAAAATCATATACGGCCGCTGCGGGAGAAACAGCATGTGCTCCAGGTCGGGGTAGCGAATGGTGCCCGAGCCCGCCCGCCACAAACCGGCGACGGCACGGAGCAAGCTGCTCTTGCCGCCGCCACTCGCACCTACGATCACGAGCCCCTGGCCCGGCTCGACGTTCAGGGATACATCACGTATCAGTGTGCGCTCGTGGTTCGGGGTCTGGAGAGTGACCGAATCGAGCACGAGCTCGGGACTTTCGACTCGCTCGATCCACGCTTTCGACGGATCGGGGGGACGACTCTCGGCCGCCAAGACGCGCCTGAACGAATGCAGGCGTTCGATGCCGGCCGCGAACGAGCTCAGCGCCTCGAAGTTGTCGACGAATACGGTGAGCGCGCTCAGCATCGCGGCGAACGCGCCGCCGGCCTCCACCGCGCGACCGACCTCGAGCTCACCGGAGATGATGCGCGGCGCGATGATCACGCTCGGTAGGGCGTAAGTCAGGAAGCTATACAGATACTGAAACAGGTTCAGCCCGAGCGTGCGCTTGAGCAAGCGCTTGTAATTCTCGAACAAGCGCTCGAAACGCTCGCGAACATGCGCCCCTTCCCGCTTTTCGCCACCGTAAAACGCGATACCCTCGGCATTTTCACGGATACGAATCAAGCTGAAGCGGAAGTCAGCTTCCCGACGGAGCTGCTGGAAATTCAGTCCGATCATCGGCTTGCCGAAGACGAAGAACGTGAGCACCGTGCCCACCAGCGCGTATACGGCCAACACCCAAACCAAGGTGCGCGAGATCGACCACAACACGCCGCTGAACGCGATCAGCTGCAGGCCAGCCTTCACGACCTCGAGCAAGAAAGTGAGCGACTTCGACGTGAAGGCGTTGATGTCGTCGGCGATGCGCTGATCGGGATTGTCGATCGCCGCATTCGACGTCAAATCATAGAACGCTCGGTTCCTGAGGTAGCGATGCAGGAAGTAGTGCGTGAGCCAGCGCCGCCAAGCGATCCCCAAGCGATCGCGCACGTAGTAGTAAAAGGCGTAGATCGGCACTGCGATTACCAACGCGGCGCCGAACACGCGCATGGAGTGCCAGAAGCGTTGGGCGTCTCTAGCTGCCAGCGCAGAGGTGAACTCACCGGACTGCGTGTTGAAGACGACGATGAACTCGGTCCGACCGAGCAGCAACAACACCAACAGCGCGAGCAGCCCGCGCGCTAGCCACTTCTGGTCACGAAACCAAAACGGCTTCGCGATGCGCCAAAATCGATGCCACAGCCTTTGATCGAACCCCGGTTTGCGCGCGTGCGATGCAGATGCGTTGGACAAGGTAATCCCGAGCTCTCGGCCCTCGATGACGGCGGCCCTGTGCAGAAGCCGTGCCGAATGTTTCCGGCCGTCAAAAACGCGTTAAATCCGCGGCTTCGAAGGCGTACGGGCGGTGCAATGCGCCTCACTCGCGCCGCCCCGATCGACTATTTCGCCCCGTTGCGACGAACTCGAGCGGCGACCCCCGGCGGGACTAGCAATCGAGGGTCGCTTGACGCTCCCAGGTCGAAATCTGGGAGTGGTGCTCGTGCCACTCCCGCTCTTTGAGCTTCACGTACGCATCGACGAACGAGGCGCCGAGGGCCCTCACCAAAGTCTCGTTGGCGCGTAGCGCGCGCAGCGCGTCGAGGAGATTCGTCGGCAGGCGCCGCACCTCGCTCACGGGCAGCGGCTCCGCGTACATGTCGTTGTCTCGCCGCGGGCCGGGCAAGCGGTGCTCGGTAATACCGTCCAAACCCGCAGCAATCACCGCGGCCTGGAGCAAGTAAGGATTGGTCGCGCCATCGGCCAAGCGCAGCTCGAAGCGATCTACATCCGGGATGCGGATCATGTGGGTGCGATTGTTGCCCGTGTAGCTGATGGTGTTCGGTGACCAAGTGGCGCCCGAGAGGGTTGGCGCGCCGTTGATGCGCTTGAAGGAGTTCACGGTCGGATTCGTGATTGCGCACAAGCCCTCCGCGTGGTGCAACACTCCGCCAATGAACTCGTAGGCTAGGCGCGAGAGTCCGAGCTCGCCGCTTCGCTCTCGAAATAGGTTATCGCTTTCGCGGTTTGCGGAGTTCCACAAAGACAAGTGCATGTGGCAACCGTTGCCCGACAAGTTACTGAAGGGTTTGGGCATGAAGGTTGCGCGCAAGCCTTCACTCTCGGCCAGAGTTTTGACCATGTACTTGAAGAACGCGTGGCGATCCGCGGTCACCAGCGCATCATCGTAGGTCCAGTTCATCTCGAACTGGCCGTTGGCGTCTTCATGATCGTTTTGGTACGGCCCCCACCCGAGCGTGAGCATCGAGTCGCAGATCTTTGAAATTAGTTCGTAGCGCCTCATCAGCGACTGCTGGTCGTAGCAAGGCTTGCTTTGCAGATCGGCGCCATCACCGATCACGCTGCCGTCCGCGCTGAGCACGAAGAACTCGCACTCGACACCCGTGCGCACCGCGTAGCCCAGGGCCGCCGCGCGCTCGACTTGGCGTGCGAGGACGCGCCGCGGTGACTGCTCGACGGGTCGACCGTTCATCATCAGATCGCCCGCCACCCAGGCAACCTCGGGCTTCCAAGGGAGTTGGATCATGCTCTTTGGGTCGGCCATCGCCAGCACGTCCGGATCGGCCGGCGTCATGTCGAGCCAAGCGGCGAAGCCGGCGAAACCCGCGCCTTCCGTGGCGATGCGATCGATGGCCGCCGCCGGCACGAGCTTGGCGCGCTGCACCCCGCGCAAATCACTGAAAGAGATCAAAAAATAGCGAATGCCTCGCTCTGCCGCCACTTTGGATAAGCTAGTCACGCTCGCCTCCTCGAAGAGTTCCGTCGTCGACGATCATCGGCCGTTTGCGAAGCTCGTGGATGAACGCCCAATGCAGGCCCGAATATCCGGCGCGGGCCACGTGGGCCAAGTGCGGGCCGAGCTTGCGATGCACCGCCGAGAGCGCGAAGAAGGGCAGGGCCGGGTAGCGGTGATGATCAGCGTGGTACGGCATTTCCCACATCAGGAAGCGCACGGGCCAAATCGTGTACGTCGTGCGCGTGTTGCGCAGCATGTCGTTGTCGTTGCTGCAGCCCATGTGCTCGGCGAGCAGAATGCCGCGCAGGAGCGGCTGTGCCGCCGCGACCGGCAGCAGCCAGTACACGAAGAAATACGGGTACCCGAGCCACACCGACAGTGCGATCGCCGCCGAATAGGTCGCGAGCTGCAGGCGCACCGAGCGCACCACGAGCGGCGCGCTCTTGTCGTTCAAGAAGCCGTAGCTCGCCGTTTTGCCGGCCGCCAGGCGCAGATGCGTGCGCAGCTTGCCGAGCCACCAGGGGAGCGCGCTGAGCTCCAATAGGTAGCCGGCAATGCTGGTCGGTTTGCGGTCCTCGAGCTCCGGGTCTTGTCCCGGCAGTTGCGTAAAGCGGTGATGCCAGCCGTGATAAGGCCGATAGAAGCTGCTGTTGTAGAACGAGAGTAAGCCGGCAAACCAACCCACCGAGTCGTTCAGCCAACGGGTCTTGAATGCGGTGCGGTGCACCGACTCGTGCATCGTGGCGAACATCGTAACGAGCGTGAAGCCAAGCGCAATCGCGGCTAGCGCCTGCAGCACGAGCGGTGCGTGCGCCGCGAGCGAGAGTGCATATGCGTAGCCCGTGGCGCCGATCGCGGCCAAGTGCCCCGCCAACCGCCGCAAGCCGCGTGCGTCGGAGCGCGCCTGCAAACGACGTAACTCGTCCGTCGCCAGCGGTGCAGCGCGTGAATCGTCAATGGCTGCGTCGGCATCCATGAAGCGCGAGGGCGAGCATGAACCTCGCAATCGCGAATGTCACTCCCTACGCGCCCGGGCGCGGCCCGTGATTCGTTACGCAATCAATTCGAAACCATGCTGAGAAACACAGCGGCAACGAACGTCAATGCGCGCTCAACGAATCGAGATGCTCGGCGGGGCACCGCCATCCGCGGCTCGCGCCGGTGCCCGGGTGAGACCGAGCACCGGCGCAATCGCAATCACTACTTCATCGGTGCCATCGCGGGCTTGGCGGGAGCGGTCGGCGTCGCGGGAGCGGCGGGCTTTGCCGGCGCGGCCGCGAGCGGCTTGTCGGCCTTCGGCGCGGCGACGGGCTTCTCCGCCTTCGGCTTCTCGGGTTTGGCGAAGGCGGCGTCAGCGGCAATCTTGAGGACGATGTCGAGCGCGGTGTCCGGGTACTTGGTCTTGAGCTTGGCCTGCAGCTCAGCCGGTTTCTTCGACGCGGCCAGCGCCTCGTCGAACGCCGCCAAGTAAGTCTTGGTGAAGGCGATGCTCGTCGAAGACTTCGAACGGTCAGTTTTTTGATGGCCGGGCACCACGATTTCCGGGGTCAGTGCGCTCAGCTTGTCTAGGGTCGCGGCCCAGCCCTTACGTGTTTCGACCGTCGTTTCCGCCGTCCACGGAAACACTTCATCGTACAAGATGTCGCCGGCGATGAGGGCCTTGAGCGAGGGGATCCAAACGTATGCATCGTTCGTGGCGTCGCCTTGTTGGCCGCCCACCACGTCGAGCTTCACGCCGTCGACCACGAGCCCCTCGGGCGCCAGCGGCTCGGGCAGAACGGGTTTCGCGGGGATCGCCTCTTTGAACAGCGGCTTCCACTGTTTGACTTTCGCTTCCCACGACTTTTGAATTTCTTCGACCGTCACCGGCAGCGCGACCAGCTTCGCGTTCGGGAACGCTTCCTTGATCGCAGTGAAACCAAAGTAGTGGTCCGGGTGCCAGTGCGTGACGAACACCGTGGTGAGCGTCTTCTTCGACGCGGTCACGGCATCGGCCACCTTCTTACCATCCGCGAGCGTGAGCTCGGCGTCGATCAGCACCGCCTCCTTGTCGCCCGTGACGAGCGTGGACGTCGCGAGGAATCCTTCTGGGGAACCCGTGATCACCTGCAGGGAGAGCGTGGCTGCGGCCGGCACGGGTGGAGGCGGGGGCGGAGGCGGTGCCGCGGGCGGAGGCAACGGCGGCGCTTCCGCAGGAGGCGGCGGTTCACCGCCACAAGCCACGAGCAGGGATAGCGTCAGGGCGGGGAGGACCAAAAACTTCGCAGCGATTTTCACGGGACCCTCGGATGGTTCGAAGCTCGCCCGCCTACTGGGCGGCCGGAGACCCGATTCACTAGTACAGCCCATGAGAACTCGTCGATGCCAATCAGCTGCTGTCGAGTGGCGGGCTCCGCCGCGGACTCAGTAGAAGGTCACGTCGTCGATCCAAAAGTCGAAATCGCCCATTTCTACCCAAAAGCTGAGGCGCACCAAGTCGCTCGCGTCCCAGGGCACGGGCGATGCCCAGTCGGGCAATCGGACGCTATCGAACGGAACCCGCACTTCGGTCCAGGCGTCGCTGGCCGGAATGTCGAATCCGTAGTCCGAGCAGCGCTCGGCCTCGCAGCGCCCGCCATACGGCATCGGCGTGGTCGCGCCCATCCCGAACTCGACGCGTACGGCGCCGCTGCCTTTGAAGTTGAAGCGTATGCCAGAAAAGCTCGTCGCGTCGTACGGGCAGAGCAGGCCCGGCTGCAGATTCAAGTCGCTGCTCACGAACGCACCCCACGACGTGAAACCCGAACCCACCGTGTGCATCGCATACCGCGGGGAGTCCGGGGAACCGGGCGCGTCGAGCATGAATGACGAACCACCCGGATCCGAAGTCGGGCTCTGTGTCCCCGTGCCGTCGTTGTTTGCGTACCAATGACCGCTGCGATTGCTGGGTTGCCGCAATGACCCATCGCCATCCTCGAAGTCATCGATCAGCGGGGACGCTTCGAGCGCACTGGCAGGCTCACATGTCGCGGTCGCCGGTGGATCCGTCTCGCCCGCGGCACCGGCACTCGCCGGCGCTTCGGTCCCCGCCTCACCGCTGACGCCAGGCGCTCCCGCGGCGTTCGACGCGCCACCGTTTGCCTCGTCAGGCGTGCCCTTTTTGCTTGCGCATCCCGATAACGAAAGACCATAGACGCAGATAAGAAGGACTCGTCGCAGCGATCCCATCGTCGCTCGATATCGCCGCTTTGCCGCAGGAGCGAGCTAATTTGCAGGGATTTTTCCGAAACATGGCCGAAGCCTAGTGCTCCAGTCCGAGACGCTACGGCGTTTCGCTGACACCTATTGGGGCGTTCTGGCTGCTACAGTGCGCACCGATGCCGACGATCCCGTTCATCGAAGCCGTGCTCTCGGCACCAGCAAGTCGCGAACGCGAACTCAGCTTGCGGCAGGTAGGCGCGAGCGCGGCGCAGACGGCGCGCAGAGTGGGCGCCCCTGACTCGATAGTGTTCGACTTTCACTCGTCCTGGCAGAGCGATCACGGGTTTTGGTCCGATTCGCGCTTCGTGCACGACCGCCTGCTGCGCCGAACGCGTGAGTCAATCTGCATCGAAGGTCGATGATGAAGTCGAGTGTCCGCGCGTGTGCGTCTCTATTTTCGGCCGTGGCGCTGCTCGACTGTCAGCTCCACTCGGCACCGCCGCCCGTCGAGCCGCCCGCCGTGAACCGCACGGCCGCCACGCCAGCGCAGGCCGTGCCGAGCGACGCCCCGACACCGGCCCAGCTGCGCTTGGACGACGAAGTGCTGGTCACGTTCTTCGACGAGGACATCCCGCGGGCGAGCGGCGGTTACACGTATAGCTATGGCGGCTCGACCAGCAATCAGATTTTGCCGACTACGACTCTGGGCAACGCCAAGGTGTTCGCCGCCTCGTTCGACAACGACTACTCGGGCGTCAACATCTCTCAGGGTAACTCGACGTTCATCGACCTCACTCGGACGTTCGCATCTCGATCAATCGAGACGATAACAAGGTGCCCGCCGCCAAGCGCTGAAGGTCGATTTCAAGCCCGGTGATTGGTAGGATGTGTATTTACAGACCACGAGCGCACCCGGCATTGCCAAGGACTGGAGCCGGCACTACGGGCTCACGGTTTGGCTCCATACGGACAAGCCCTTTCAGTCCTTCGACTTCGTGATTCAGGACTGCGATCACGAAATGTTTTTGACCAAGGTCGGCGCGGAGCGCGGCTGGCATCAGATCCTGATCCCGTTTCGCAGCTTCGGCAAATTTGCGTACTATCAGCCGCCGGATGCCAAACAGAACAACCTGCTCGACCTCGACGGCCTGTTCCAGTTCGGCATCAAGCCAGGCGGTGATGTCCCGGCAACCCTGTACTTGGCCGACATCCGACTCACGAACGCACGGGAGTTACCCAAGGTGAACGCCGCAGCTGAACTGCCGGCGACATTCAAGGGAGACTTCGCCAAGATCACGCAGCTCGTGCCCGACATTTACGGCGTCAACGTCGGTCTATGGGCGCCCGAGCTGTTGGATGAAGCGTCAGTGCGCGCACAAAAACCGCTCAACTTGAGCGTGGTGCGCTATCCGGGCGGTCTTCGCGCCGACGAAGAAGACTGGCAAAAGACGCTCAAAGCCAAAGACTCGAACGTCGATACGGACGAGTTTCTGGACTGGTGCGCGACCATCAAGTGCAAGCCCATGTTCATCGCCAACGTGGGTGACGGCACGCCCGAGCAGGCGGCCGCGTGGGTCAAGTACGTAAACCAGACCCGCAAGGGCCCGCGTGTCGCGCTATGGGAGATCGGCAACGAGATCTACGGGTGACTGGCACAAGTACTACGCCAAGTGGGGAAAAGACGGCGGCACTGCTTACGGCAAAGCCGTGCGCGAGTACGTGAAGGCCATGAAGGCCGTCGATCCCACGATTAAAGTCAGCGCGGTGTGGATGCTCGGTGGGCCGTGGAACCAAGCCGTGTTCGAGCAAGTGGCCGACGTGATCGACGGCGTGAGCGTGCACCACTACGCGCAGAATGCCGGCGCGGAGAACGACCAAGGCTTGCTCGCAGTGTCGGCCGAAGCCGACACTCTGATGAAGAGCGTCAAAAAGCAGGTCGACACCCTCGGTTTGAAGGACAAAACGTACGAAATCTGGCTCACCGAGTGGAACTCGGTCGACTCCAACCCCGGCCCGCAGATCCTGCAGCACGTGAACGCGCTGTTCGTCGCTGACTACCTGGGGCACTTGGCCCAAGCGCCAATCGAGATCGCCAACCTGTGGTCGCTGTACAATGGCCGCGACAAACGCCTGGGTGACTACAGCTTGCTCGGGCCGAATGGCGACCCCCAAGGGCTCAACTTTCGCCGGCCGTCTTACTGGGCGTTCGAGATGGTCGCGAAATCCCTCACAGGCACCCTGTTACGAGCCTCGACCGATCGCGAAGCGCTCTCCGGTTGGATGTCCAAGCGCGCGGATGGCAAGACGAGCATCGTACTCGTGAACAAGAACTTCGACACCGACTACAAGACCACATTGCGAGTGAAGGGCCTCACGGGACAGGCCACGGTCGAAGTGCTGACCGCCGCCACCTCCGGCGGACTGCTCGGGGTCGAAGCGACCGGCAAGGCATATCCGAGCACGGGCCCCAAGTCGGAGCAGAAGAATTTGGCCGACGGCAGTGTGATCCTCGTGCCCAAAGCCTCGATCGTCACGATTCGCTATTAGCCTCCCGGCTTGCGGTTCCCGTGCCTCGGCGCAACAATCGCCGTCCAATGAACGCAGACGAATTGCGGCAGCTGCAAGCACCGCTCAAGGGGCGCTACAAAGACGATCCGAGCGCGGCGCTCGTCACGCTGCGCGCGGTCGGCCGCGTCGTGCAGAGCACGGTCACGTGCGCGATTGAAACGGGCAAGCCCGGCGTCCCCGTCGGCCTGCATCCAGCTGCGGGCGGTGACGGCTTGGCCGCCTGCTCGGGGGACATGCTGCTCGAAGCGCTAGTCGGCTGTGCGGGCGTCACCTTGGCCGCCGTGGCAACGGCCATGGGCATCGACTTGAAGACCGCGCTCGTCTCCGCGGAAGGCGATCTGGATTTTCGCGGCACGTTGGGCGTCGCGCGCGGCGTGCCCGTGGGCTTCTCGCGCATCCGCCTCGTGTTCGACATCGAAAGCGATACGCCCGCCGATAAACTGCACAAGTTGGTCGAACTCACCGAGCGCTATTGCGTCGTGTTCAAAACGCTCGCCGAATCGCCCGTGATCGAAGTGCACACGCGCGCCAGCGCCGATTTGCCGCTCAATCCTGGGGGTTGATGGTCACGAGGGTCGTCGCGGGCGGCCCAGCCTTCGGCGGCCCAGGGCGGGAACCGCGCACGTGAGCGAGGTGCGTAGCGGGGACGCGAGCGCCCCCTAAATTCGCAAACGGGGTCAAGCGGAGGCGTTACGGGCGATGTAGATCGAGGGGGTGAAGCAGGAAACCCGATCATTCTACGAGCTTTCGGTGCGCACCGCCGTGACCCGCGTCGTGGCGAGTTTGGACCAAGCGCTGGACCTCGAGCGCTTGGCGCGGGGGGCGGCTTTGTCGCCCTTTCATTTTCATCGAATCTTCCGGGGCATGGTGGGCGAGACGCCGCTCGAGCTGCACCGCCGCTTGCGCATGGAACGCGCGGCGCGCCAGCTCGTGGACGAGGCGGCCAGCGTGACGACGATCGCGTTGAATGCCGGCTACGACAGCCACGAGGCATTCACGCGCGCCTTCCGCGGCTTCTACGGTTGCTCACCGACGGAGTTTCGCCAGTCACGAGCGCTCGAAACCACGGCGTGCGCAAGGCCGCCGCAGTTCGAAATCGCGGCGCGTTCGAGCATTCATTTCGATCCGCAAGCCAGTGAAGACCCCGTTCTACGGTTCATCCAAGGAGTGACGCCAATGCACGTTGAAATCAAAGCCATGCCCGCGCAGCGCGTCGCCGCTGTGCATCACGTTGGTCCGTACAGCCAAATCTCGGAGGCATTCACGCGCCTCGGAGAACTCGCGGGGAGCGCCAGATTGATCCAAGGCAAACCCACGATGCTCGCTCTTTATTACGACGATCCGGAGGTCACCCCCGAGGCGGAGTTGAGTTCGGACGCAGGCATCGTGGTCCCGGAAAGCGCCACGCTGCCGCAGGGCCTCGGCGAACATCGGCTGCCCGCAGGCCGCTATGCGTGCACCGTGCACCTCGGCCCGTACGAGCAGCTGGGCGACACTTGGTCGCGCTTCATGGGTCAATGGTTGCCGCAGAGTGGGCACCGCATGGGCGAAGGCACGAGCTTCGAGATCTACGTCAATACCCCGATGGACGTGCCCAAAGAGCAACTCCGCACCGAGCTCTACATCCCGCTCGCGGCCGACACCGCTTGAGCCGACGCCCCGCGCTCACTTGCGCTTGGCCGGCGCTTTCGTGGCGGGCGCTTTCTTCGCGGGCGACTTCTTGGCGGGAGCTTTCTCCGCCGGAGCTTGCTTCGCGGGCGACTTCTTGGCGAGCGCCTGTTTTGCGGGGACCTTCGTGGCAGGGGCTTTCTTGGACTCCACGGGTTCGCTCACCTTGGCAGGCTTCGAGCTCATCGCGCCGTCGATCGCTTTCAGCGCCGTCAACAGCTGCTGGGCGAACTCTTTGCCCGGCGGCAACTCTTCGACCTCACTCACGTCCACGAACTTCGGCATCATCCCCGTCCATACGCCGACCTTCACGTGCTTCTTGAAGGCGGCCATACTGGCCAAGATCTTGTCGTCAATCAGGAAGAAGGGTACGTTCCACTTGATCGTCTCTTCGGCGCTCGGGCACGCCTTGCCGACGCGGCTGCGCGCTTCTTCCAAAATGGGCTGAGCGAACGGCGGAGCCTTGGCGATGTACTCGTCCACGCGTGGGTCGGTCTTCATGACCCGGGAAATTACCGCGCTATTTCGTAATTGTCGCCTGACCGGTCGTGATTTTCGAGAAAGGTTTGTCCCGCGCGCGCGCCCGTAGCAGCATCCGCCGCGTTCATGCCCGTCGAGTTCGCACTTCGCCCGCGCATCCGTCTGCGCGAGGATCCCGCGCCGCCACGTCGCGCGCGCGCGCGGTTGCCGAAGTTCGCCCTGCCAGCTCTGGCCTACTGGCTGGTGACCGGCGGCCTCGTGTACGCATTCGTGCACCACCGCGAGCCCGGCCCACCCCTACCCGAAACCCGGCTGGCCCTCGTCGCACACGCGCCGCCCTCGCCGCCCGTCGTGCGCGAATGGTGGCGCCGACTGCCAGCCGCGCCGAAGCAAGAAGCACCGATCCCGGGCCGCGCAGAGCCTACACCCGAGCCCGAGCCCCAGCTCGCCGCTCCGCAGAGTGTCGCCGTTCCGGACACCGAAGTGGAGACCCCTCTCCTCCCGCTCACCCCCGAGCCCACGCTCAGCGCGGAACCCGCGCCCGCGCCTCGCCGGGTTCGCACGCCCTTCGCAGAGCCCGGGTTCGAACCCGCACCCGAATTCGCAGCACGCCGCTCGTCCTCGCTTGCCGCCGAGCTGCCCGCAGCCCCGCCCCGCCGCGACTTTGCTCCTAGTCCTGCGCCCGAACCGCCACGCGTTGCGAACAACGCAGCGACGCCGAGCTCCGGCTCCCTGCCCTCGTGCGAAGCAGCCCTCGCAGCCTCCAGTCAAGACGTCGACTTCTCCGGTGGCAACCGCACCGCCGATCTGCCGACCCAAGCCATCGCCGCGGTGCTCGAAAACGGAGCGTGGCTCAGCAGCTGCGCCGTACCGGATAACACCGCTATCGACGTGTGTGTCGCAATCAAAGCCGGCCGCGTCGTGGGCGCCAGCGTGAGCACGCGCCCCGCCGACTCCGCGCTGGCCAACTGCGTGAAGCGCCGGGCCGGCACATTGCAGTTCCCGTACAGCCCGCGCTTGGATCTCGCGCGCACTCGATTTTAGGGCCTAAACAGCTGTTCGTGGCCGCTTAGATGCGCTCTCGATGCGTCGGCGCCCGCTCAGAACATGTGGTTGAAATTGACGTAGAATGCGCTGTCTTCGTCGCTGAAGGCGTACTCCGTGGTCAAAATCGTGGCGAGGTTCCAGGAGATGCGGAGTGCGCCGCCCTGACTACGCTTCCACCCGCGGAGGCGCATGTCACGCACGTGGTCGTAGGTGGCGCCGAAGTCCATGGTCGGCACCGCGATGAACGCGAAACGTTGGCCGAAGCCCTCTAGGCGTAAAAAGGTCCAGCGCACCTCGGCGTTGAGGAGGCCCATCACCGGCCCCACGAAGCGGTCTTGCTTGTAGCCGCGCAAGGTGCGTAGGCCCCCCAAACCGGTGCGCGGATCTTCCGTGTAAGGCAAGAAGTTCATGCTGAAGAACGGGCTACTTTGGCTCTGCAGTTGGAACGTGCCGCGGGCCGCAAAGACCAAATCGACCCAGCGTCGAAACGGGTCGAAGTACACGCGCGGGGAGAGCATGAAACGCGCCCATTCGTAGCCAGAACCGAGCACACGCGAGCCAACGTCGAGCGCGGCATCCACGAACACGCCGCGGTTCGGGTCGGGCTCGTAGTCGCGGGTGTCGAACGAGAGACCGAAGCGAAAGAAGTTGTTCCATCCGCCTGCGCAGCCGCGGATCACGCCCGCGGCGCAGTCCTCTTGCAAGCGCGTGGGGGCCGAGGTCGGGCCTGATGATTCGTATGCGGCGTGCACGCCGGTGTAGCTGAAGCCGAGCCCGGCCAAGGGGCGAACCAGCCCGCCCAGCAGCGACCCTTCGAGGCTCAGCAGCCAGAGCGGCTGAACGAGCAGGTACTGGTCATAACGAGCGCGTGTTTGGCCGGCGCTATCCGTCTGATTGAGCGCACCCTGATAGTCGTCGAAGCGGCGATAGCGCCGCTCACTGCCGGTGAACCCGAGCGGCTGCATCGCCCGGCTACCTAGCCCAAAGTAGTGTTGGTCTGTGTTGCGCTGAAAGATCAACTGCGAGCGGAGGCGGATGGGGCGGCCGGCTACGGTCGGCGCATCGAGGTCCAGCCAATGAAACTGGAGACCCTTGGTCGTCGCAAAGACCTGCAGGAATACGCGCATGAAATAGGGCGTATAGGCGAACAGTGGGTCACCACGGCGACCGTTGTAATAGTAGTAGCCGCGCGCACCGAAGCCGAGCCCCGTGTTCGAGTCGTAGTTGGCGAGCGGTAGGCCCGTGAAGTAGCCCCCCTCGTTCTTGTGCAAGTAGTCGCTTTCGTTGATTGGCTGCTTGGCCCCAAATCCGTCCGGCGCTTTGGGGAATTGCAGCGCAAGCAACGGTGGCAACGCGGGCGCGGGTGCTTTGGGAGCCGTGTCACTCGTGGCGGGTGCCGGCGCGGGCACTGGCGCGGGCTGAGCCGGCGCGGTACGCGCGAACGCGAAGAATACGGCCCCGATTGCGACGAACGCGGCAAGTCGCGCGTGGGGTCTGTAGCTGTGGCTCACGAGCGGACAGTTACTACCACGCGTCGCCCCGCTCGATGCCGTCTGTCTGGTGTGACGTTTTTGCGAACTGACTCTACAAGCCTGGAGACAACGGGCGACAACCGCGATAGGGCCGAGCGGGCCGCGGCCGTGCGGCCCTTGCATCGCCCGTGAGTCATGCCCGACCTGAACAGCCTGCTGCTCGATGAGTACGAAAAAAAACTCGAACTCTATCGCGCGTTCGCCACCAAGGTGGAGACCTTGCTCCACGACATCGTCGCGGACAAGAAGCTGCCGGTGCACTCCGTCAGCAGTCGCGTGAAGACCCGGCACAGCTTGGAGCAGAAGCTGAAGCGCCCCGGCTCTTCGTACCGGGCATTGTCGGACGTCACCGACCTCGTGGGCATGCGCATCATTTGCTACTTCGCCGATGACGTCGACCGCATCGCGGCGCTGGTCGAACAACAATTCCAGACCGACGCGGTCAACACGGTCGACAAGCGCAAGATCTTGGACCCAGACCGTTTTGGCTATCTGTCGTTGCATCACGTCGTGCGCTTCACGCCCGACCGCTCGGCGCTGATCGACTACAGCCGTTTCCTCGACCTGCGCGCAGAAATTCAAACGCGCTCCATTCTACAGCACTCGTGGGCCGAGATTGAACATGACCTCGGCTACAAGGGCTCGGTCGAAGTGCCGCGCCATTTGCGCCGTCGCTTCTCGCGCGTCGCCGGCTTGCTGGAGTTGGCGGACGACGAGTTCCGACAAATTCGCGATGATCTGAAAGATTACCAACGCTCGTTGCCGAAGACGTTGCACGACGAGCCGAGCAGCGTGCTGCTCGACCTCGCCTCGATCAGCGCGTTCATCGACGAGGAACCGCTGGTGCGCGAAACCGACGAGCGGATCTCGAAAGCCACGGCCACGCCGCTCGACGAGTTCATCGACGCGCAATCGGGCCTAGAGCGCCTCGAGCTCGTTGGCGTGAGCAACTTGGCCGAGCTACGACGAAAGCTTTCGTCTCATCAGGACCTGGTCGTACGGGTGGCCGACGAGATCGTGGCACGCCAACTTCAGACCGGCGGCGAAGGCGCATTCAGCCGCGGCATCAGCTTGTTCTACCTCGCGTACGTGCTCTTGCTCGAATCGAAGAACGATCTCGAGATCAAGGAGTTCATCCAGAGAACCCAAATCAAGTACACCGTGCGTAAGCTGCGCGCGCTGTACGAGGCGGCGCAGGGCAGCGGCAGCCGGCGCGTCGTTCTGCGCAGCGGGCGTTCGCGCCGTTGATAGGCCGAGGGCGTTGCCAACGCCGCTGCCGCAAGTACCATGTCGAGCGTGGCGACGAGCTATGACGACGCGCTAAGCGAGCTGTATCAGGCTCCCCACGGCTCGTTCGTCGCGGAACGGAAGCGGCTTTCGGCCGAGCTCAAAGCCGCGGGCGACAAACCGTCCGCGCAGAAGTTCGCCAAGCTCGTTCGCCCGCCGCTCTCGGCGTGGGCCGTGAACCAGCTCTGGTGGCACGCACGCTCCGCGTTCGAGGAATTGTTCGACGCGGCGGGGCATCTGCGAGCCGGCAAGCTTTCGGCTCGAGATGCACATCGCAAGGCCCTCGCTGCGTTGACCACGCGCGCCCAAAAGCTGCTCACCGACAGCGGGCACGCGGCCAACGATGCAACCCTCCGTCGCATCAACATGACCCTGTCCGGCCTAGCGGCATCGGGCAGCTTCGAACCGGATCCCAACGGCGCGCTGACCAAGGATCGCGATCCCCCCGGCTTCGAAGCCTTCGGAATCGACAGTTCGAGCGAAGGCGAGTCGGAGCGCGAGGACGAACCGCCGACGCCCGCAACCCGCGAGTCCAAAGAAGAGCGCCCGGCGAAAGAGGCCGCGCGAGCCGCGGACACGCACAAGCAGGCCGAAGCCAAACGCCGGGAAGCCGCCGCCGCCAAACGCGCCGAAGAGGCGGCGGCCGCCGAAAAGAAACGCCTCGCCGAGCGGCGCGCGCAGCAACAAGCCAAACGCCGCGAGCTGGAGGGCGCCCTGCGCGAAGCCAAGCAAGCGCTGGCCGCAAGCGAGCAGGAGCACACCCGCATCGCTCGGGAGCTGGCGGCTGCAACGCGCGCAGTCGAGCACGCTCAATCGACGGTCGAGCAGGCGCAGCAACGGCTGCAGGCACAGACAGACGCAGACTAGCCGTTCCGCCACGGCACACACGGACGCACCAGGTTCGGCATTGCTCTTGCTTCACTGGGGCTAGCGCCTGCTCGCGCCATCCGCCCCATGACTTTCTCTTCCGCCCCATCGTCGCAATCCGAGCCCTTCACCCTCGGGCCAGGGGCAATCGTCGGCGGGAAATACCGTGTGGACGGTTTTCTGGGCACGGGCGGGATGGGCGTCGTGCTGAGTGCGACACATTTGGAGTTGGACGCGCCGGTCGCGATCAAGATCGTGCGTGACGACTTGGCAGCCAATGAGGCAGTCGTGTCGCGGCTGCTGTTCGAAGCGCGCGCAGCGGCGCGAATGCAAAGCGTGCACGTGGTGCGGGTTTTGGACGTCGACCGCCTCGACAATGGCGCGCCCTACATCGTGATGGAGAGGCTGCGAGGGAGCGACCTTGCCTCGCTGCTCCAGGAGCGCCCCTCGTTGCCCGTGAACGAAGCCCTCGGTTACGTGCTGCAGGCGTGTGAAGGGCTGATCGAGGCTCACGGCTTGGGCATCGTTCATCGCGATCTGAAGCCGGAAAATTTGTTCTTGGCCGACACGCCGGAGGGCAAAGTCCTCAAAATCCTGGATTTTGGCATCTCGAAGGATCTGGGCACACCGATCCGCGAAGGCGGGCGCACGACGCTGACGAAAGGCGGAGCGGCGATCGGCTCGCCGTCATACATGGCCCCCGAGCAAATCCGCGCGGAGCCGAACCTCGACGCACGCGCCGACATTTGGTCTTTGGGTACGATCCTATTCGAGCTGATCGCGGGCCGCTGCCCCTTCGAGGCCGAGACGGTCGCGACGATGTACCAAAAGGTGCTGACCGAAGATCCGCCGTCGTTGCGCGCGTTCAGCCCGGGCGCGCCCGGCGAACTCGACACCGTCATTCAGCTGTGTCTGCGGAAGGACCCGGACGATCGCTTTCAGACCGTGCAAGAACTTGCGATCGCGTTACGTAGTATCGCGCGACCCGTTCCCGTAGAACGCGTCCGCCTCGAGTCAGGCGTAGAGCTGCGGGCGCAGCCGAGTGACGAAGCGCCCTCCGGCCCCTCACTGGCGCTCAAGCTCGGAATCGTGGCGACGGGCGCGCTGCTGGTGGCTGCAGCCGCCGTTTTTTGGAGCTTGCAGACGGCACCGCGGGAGCGGCCGCAGCCGATCGCCGATCTCCAGCGCGCTTTGCCTGCCTCAGTCCCGCCCAGCGTCGTAGTCACGCCAATCCCACTGGCCGTCGCCTCTCCCCTCGAGCCAACGCCCGAGCCAACCGCGGAAAGTCCCAGCTCGAAGCCCGCCGAATCGGCGCGTTCAGCCGCGCCCGCGCGCAGATGGGCGGCCCCCCCCAAGAAACCGACGCAATTGAATCCTGGTGTTCGCTACGGGCTGTGAGGCGCTTCGCCGAGCGTCGCCTCGCTCAGCGTCGAATCACCTGGGTCGAAGAGCTGGGCCAGGATTGGTCCGAACATCCCTGGCTCGACTACCTCGCGGTGCCGGAGACGACTCGCGCCGCTGTCAATCAAAGCGTCGATGCGCGCGCACAAGCCCTCGTCGATCTCCCAGTCGGTTTCGGGAAGACCACTGTGCTCGGCCAGTAGCTTCCGCCGGATGCCGCGGATGCAGCCGTTCGGGCATACCTCGGGCTCGCACTCCCAGCTAATCGCAAGCTCACTATCGAGTGCCACGCTCCGCTCGGTGAGATTCGGTGAGCCCACCATCAAGAAGCGGTCGTCGACGATTAGGATCTTCGAGTGAATGAAGGTAGCGGTCTCGGTGCCGTCGCCATTGCGCGAGGCTGGATAGACGAGCCGCATTTCGTGGCCGGTTTCACGAGCCACTTCCAGCACAGACTTCAGGGCGTCTTCTTGGGTGTCCTCGAGCGCGAGCTTTTCCATCGGCGTGTCTGCGCCGTGCGGCAAAATGACGACGACTTGGAGCTTGGGCTGCGTGTCGTCCCTCATGCGAGCGACGAGCATTCGCGTTACCGAGCGCGAAGTGAAATATTGGGTCTCCGCGTAGATCAAGCGCTGCGCGGTGCCGATCGCGCCAGCGAATAGCGCAAGCACCTCCCCGACCCGCTCGGGTTCGGCGCGCGAGTCGACTCGAGTGCGACTGAGCGCGGCCTGCGTCGCGAGGATTGGCTCGCCGGCTCCGTCACTCAGGCGATGTACGTCGTAGCGCGCGCGGGTTGCCGCGTCGGCGCGCGGTAGAGACAGACTCTCACCGCTCGAGAGCTGCCACCGTTCTGCGAACAGCTCGGACAAAGACCCGACCAGCTCGCCGGCAAAGCAGGCCTGAACGTCGTGGTACGGCTTGCACGGGTCACCCACGACGTTCACGCGGTCCGGGTGATGCGCCCGATGATCGCAGTCGTCCCAGCGCGCATCACACAGGTCGATCCCACCGATGAAGCCGACGGCTCCATCGACCGAGACGAATTTTTGATGATGACTACCGCCGATCGAAGGATGCGCGTCCCATTGGAATCTCAGCCGCGGATTCCTGCCGTTGAATTTCTCCGCTTGATGCGACTCGCGGTCTTTGAGGTAGACCACGCTGAAGTCCCAAGCCAGCAAATAGATGTGCAGCTGAGGGCGCTCTTGGCAAAGCGCGTCCAAAAAGTCCAATAGACCCACGGGGTGAGTCGTGTGCTCGGCGTCTTTACCGCGCAGCAGCGGGACACCGCTCTCGAATTGCCAGCCACTGATCACCACGTAGTGCTGCGCCTGCTCCATGGCGCGGTACAGCGTGCGGTAGTACGCACGCGCATCGATCAAGAGCGTGCTCTGTTCGGCCGCCGCCTCGACGAAGGCATTGCGCGGCACTTCCAAGACTCGTTTCATGTGTTCAACTCCGAACCCGTGCAGCTCAATTCGGCGAGCAACGGTAAGTGATCTGACGCGACCATGGTCAGCGCGTCACGCCGCACTTCGCAGCGGACGACTCGAATACTCGAACTCGTGAACACGTGGTCGATCCTGACGAACGGCCTGCGAGAGGGCCAGGTCGGCTGGGCGCGTGTGCCGTTGGCTCGCTGCGCGTCGACCAGATCTTTGCGTAAACGTCGATAAACCGGGGAAAATTGGCTAGCATTGAGATCGCCACAGACTACGAGTGGAACGTGTCGCTCGGCCTTGGCCAGCCACTCCGCGCCCAAGAGCTGCTCGATTTGCAGCAGTCGCTCTCGAAAGTGAATGCTCAAGTGTGTGTTCAGCACGCTCACTTCGAGCCCGGCGAGATCGATCTTGAGCCACTGCACCGCTCGCTCTTCGTCGCGCCTTCGCCGTAAACCGCCTTCGGACAGCACGGAGAACGGGTGACGCGTGAGCAATGCGTTGCCGTAGTGGCCTTCATTGCACGTGCGAGCCGGCGTGAAGTGCACGAGCATGCCGAGTTGCTGGGCCAGCCACTCTGGCTGATGCACGCCACCGGAGCGAGTCTGTCCGACGTCGAGTTCCTGGAGCGCCACGACGTCGGGGCTCGAGCGGGCGATCACCTCCGCGATTCGATCCGGCGAATGCTTGCCGTCGGTGCCTACGCAGCTGTGCACGTTGTAGGTCATCACGCGGAAAGACGGCACAGCGCTCCTAGAACCGTGGCAATATGTCGCGAGAAACGCGGGGATCTGACCAAGCAGGCGCCATGTTGCAAGCACTGCGCCAGGCGCGTTCCCAGCTCCCCAGGTTCTTGGTAGGCTGAGGGAACCATGAACATAGCGCGTGCTTTTGCGGTCATTGCGGTGCTCGGTCTCTCGCTCGGGGGCTGCGATGACAGCGAAGAGCTGGCCGCCAAAGCCAAGGCGGAAGCCGCCGCCAAGGCCGCCGAGGCCGAGAAGGCCGCCGATGATCTGAAGGCCGAAGCCGCTCGCCAACTGCGCATCGCCGACGCGAAGGCCGCGCCCGCGCGCGCCGAGGCGCGCACCGCAATCCAGAAAAATCTCGGCGCCGCGGACCGCAAGGCCATGGATTTGAAAGAGAAACTGGCGAAGCTCAAGGGCAAGGCCAAAGCCAATGCCGAAGCCGCCTCCGCCGCGTACGACAAACAACGCACCACCGCCGAACGCGATTTGGAAGGGCTCAATCAAGCGAGCGGCGCCGCCTGGGATACGCTCAAGGCGCAAGCCGACAAAGACGTCGAGGCGCTCAAAGCCGCGCTCGACGCGTTCGAAAAAGCGGTCGGCCGCTGACCGGCGGAGCGCGATGTTGGCATGTGCGGGCGATACAAATTGAGCACCCCCGGCGACGAGCTGTGGGAGCATTTCGATCTGCATGGCGAGCAATTGCCGCTCGTACCCCGTTTCAACATCGCCCCCACTCAACCGATCGCGGTGCTGCGGGCGCCCCATAGCCTCGAATTCGTGCGTTGGGGGATTCCCGTGGCCAATCCGAAGGCGGGCGGCTTCAACGTCCGAGTCGAGAGCTTGGCAGCGCCCATCTATCGCGAGTCGATCCGAGAACGGCGCTGCTTGATCTTGGCGGACGGGTTCTACGAGTGGCGTGCCCAGGGCAAGCACAAGCAGCCGTTCTTGCTGCAACGCGGCGACCGTCAACCCTTCGCCTTTGCGGGGATCTGGGCCGACAAGTTGCAACCGAACGGCGAACTCATCCCGGCCGCCGCGATCTTGACCACTACCCCGCGAGGGGTCGCGGCGCGCGTGCACGATCGCATGCCCGTGGTGTTGCCGGCCACGTCTCTAGACCATTGGCTGGATCCCAGCGCGCGCTACAAAGAGCTGCTGGAGCCGGATGCCGACGCGCTCGAGCTCGTCCCCGTCTCGACCTTGGTCAATTCCGCCAAGAACGACGACCCGCGTTTGGTGGAACCCATCGTGCTCGAGGAATAGTGCGTGGGCGAACGCTCCGCATCCTATGTTTGCACGGCTTTCGCAGCAGCGGAGCTCAGCTGCAATCGCAGATGCGCGCTCTGCTCACCGGACTCGAACCGAGCGTCGAATTCATCTACCCCAACGCGCCTCCACTGGCATCGGGCGGTAACGCCTGGTGGAATGCCACGCCGATCGACGGCGCCGAACCGAGCGCGAGGCGCTACGAAGGTTGGACGGAGACGCGCGCGTGGGCGACGGCATACTTCGCCGAGAATCAACCCATCGACGGCGTGTTCGGCTTCAGTCAGGGAGCGGCGCTGGCCGCGTTGCTGGTCGGCTTACGCGCGCCGCCACTGCGCTTCGCGTTCGCACTGCTCGTCTCTGGCTTCGTCAGCAAAGATCCGGCCCATGCCGCGCTGTATGATGCGCACGCAAATTTCGAGCTACCCTCCCTGCACCTAATCGGCCTCGCGGATCGAATCGTACCGCCCGTCGCGTCGCACGTGCTCGCGGCGCGCTTCCAAAGTCCGCAGATCGTCGAACATCAGGGCGGGCACGTGATCGCGGCCAGCAGCGAAGTGCGCGGCGCGCTCAGCGCATTTCTCAGCGAGGCGCAGGCGGCGCAAGCCCGCTCAGACCCGCGCTGATCAACTGCGAGCGCGTCAATTCACCAGTGAGCGTGAACGGCAGATTCACGTTCAGGCTCTCCCCGCCAACCGTTGCCTCACCATCGAAGCGATAGGGCACCGCCGCAGGCGACAGCAAGAACGGCGTCAGCGCGACGAGGTTCGTCCACGCCACCGCAATCTGGCTGCTCACGGTGCTCGTCCCTTGTGCGGGAATGCTCGACGACGGTTCGGCGTGCGCTTTGCCGAGTTCGACTCCCGCGCCTGCGCCAAGGGAAAAACGCCCGTCCACCGCGTGCACGATCAGAGGAAAGCGATTGGGATTTGCGACGTCGAACATGACCACGAGCGTCACGCCGGTGGCAGAGACGGCCAGTACCTGGGCGCTCTTGGGCGTGATCGTGGGCGGCTTGGGTTTCGCGCAGCCGGTCGCAAGCACGAGTAAGGCAGCAGCGAGCCACGAGGAGAAGACTCTGAGCGATGTCGTTCGGGGCATGCTGCCCTGCACTAGCACGTGAACCGGCCCGCCGGGGATGTGAGGCAAAGCCGCGCGCCCGTGCCAAGTTGCCTCACAGAACTTGGATGTTTACCGACGAATGCCAATGGAACCGTTCGTGCAGAGGCGCTTCCGCCATGTCTTTCGGAATTTATCTGGTCGGCATCATCCTGGTGATCGCAGGTGTCGTCTACGCGGCGGCCATCCTCAGCGCTCCCACCCATTGGATAGTGGTGGCTACCTTGGTCATGCTGGGCGCGGGTGTGGTCGCAGCAGTCAAGGCCACCCGCCAACGTGACCCGGCGGATTGAGTTGAGCCTTAGAGCTCTGCTTTCTCGAGCCAGTGGGGGTTCTTGACGGTGCCGTCGTATTTCTGAGCGGTCTTGAACAGCTCGTGCTTGCCGTCTTTGGCGGCGGGCGCGGTGCGCGCCAGCAGCGCGGTTCGCTCGTCGGGAGACAGCGGCTTGAACGTGCGCGCGATGCGGAATGCTTGGGCCAGCACTTCTTTGCTGTCGATACCCGTGATCACGACCGAGGTGGGCAAGCTCAGCGCATAGCGCAAGCACTCCTCCGGCTGTACGACGCCACTCTTCAAGATGTCGCCCGAGCCCATCGACTTCATGCCGAGCACGCCGATGCCTCGCTCTTGCAATACGGGGAGTACGCTCTTCTCGAAGCTCTTGTAGTGGGCGTCCATCACATTGAGCGGCATTTGTACGGTGTCGAAGCTGAAGCCGGCCTTGCGCGCCGCTTCCAGCATGGCGAGGTGGATCGCGGGATCTTTGTGCCCGGTAAAACCAATGTGGCGCAGTTTGCCGGCTTTCCTAGCGGTTTGCAGCGCGCCAATGATGCCGTCCGGCGCGAAGGAGCGCGCGGGGTCGGTCATACGAATCACCTCGTGCACTTGCACGAGGTCGATTACGTCGGTCTTCAGCCGTTGCAGCGATTGCTCGAGCTGCGCGGTCGCGGCCTGCGCGGTGCGGCCGTCGAGCTTGGTCATCAAAAAAACGCGCTGGCGGTAGCCGCCCGCGAGCGCCTTACCCATGCGCTCCTCGCTCACGCCCTTGTTGTAGTCCCAACAATTGTCGAAGAACGTAATGCCGCCTTCGATCGCCTCGTGCATCAGCTGAATGGCTTCGGCGTCACTCAGCTTGCTATCTCCGATGTGCGAGCCGCCGAGCCCAAACATCGACACCAGCTCGCCGGTCGACCCGAGTTTGCGCTTCGGGACCCCGGGCGATGACTCTGCGGGTACAGCGGGGGAAGCGGAGCTGGCGGCGCTCGCGTGCGCCTGAGGCTGTTGTGCTGGGACTTCCGGGCTAACGGTGGCCTTCTGCCCCGGCGCATCGGCTTGCTTCTGACAAGACGCGAGCCCAATCAAGCCGGAGAGTGACAGACGGCAGAAATCAGCGCGCGTAAGCGGGTTCGACATCGACCTTCGTGATGCAACGCATGTGCCCGCGTGCCGAGCGCACCGAATGCGGACATTTTCCGTCCGCCCGCGCAGAAGCCAGGCTGGATCCCGAGCCGGTGCCATGCTCGGCTTGATACGTGGTCGAGCGGAGTCCTCAGCGTGTTGGATGACGACGACGAAGACGTCGGCTTGAAGCGCCTGGCCAAGGCGTTTTCTAGCCTCAGCCGCAAGCGGGGGGCGGAGTACTTCGAGGCCGGGCGGGTATCCCTATTCGAACGCACGGCCGACGTGCTTGCGGCGCAGGTCACGGGCTCGGGAGGGTTGTACACGACCCGGTTCGAGCGCCGAGGCACGCAAGTTCGCTTCTGTTGCACGTGTCCGCACTTCGAGCGCGAGGCAACGGGCTGCAAGCACCTGTGGGCGACCGCGCTCGAAGGCTCGGGGACCACCATGTTGCGCAGCTCGGTACCGAACAGCCGGCAGCTGCTCGCCGATCCCAATCTCAGCTTGGACGACGACGCTCGCAACCATGAGGAAGATCTCGGCGCAGCCGAGAAGGACGAGGAATCATCGTCTGCGCTCGCGAGGGCGCCCGAGCCAGTGGCTTCGGCGCGAGGCGTGAGCTGGCACAGCTTGCAGTACTCCGCGCATCTTCCCGAGCCAGAGGCAGCCGAACTCCACTATTTCATCGCCGAAACCTTCGGGCGCGACTGGAGATTGATGGTCGGCAAGCGCAAGCGCGGCGTCGAACTCGGGCCCTTGCTACCCGCCGGCGAGTCTGCCTACGCGCTCGCGACCGACAGCCACGAGCGCGAGCTGACGAATTTGCTGCAAGGGTTCCAGACGCGCTACGGCTATCCGCACACCCAGCGCGGTGAGTTGAGCGTCGCCGTGCTCGCGGTGCTGCTCCCCCGTTTGGCCGCCACTGGGCGTTGCCACCTCGTCGGCCCGAGCGCCGCCGGCCATTCGCGCGAATGGCTGCTCTTTTGCGAAGGCTTGGGACACCGGTCCGCAGCGGCGCGGGAGCTGCCAGATGGTTACGCTCCGCTACTCGCTCTGCCCACGCTCACGGCGGACGAAGGCGGAGCCTGGGAGCTCGAACTGCAACTGAGCGAGCCGGTGCATCGCGGTCCGCGCAAGAAGTCGCTCGAGTACGAAGCCAGGGCGCGTTTCGTGCGCGGCTCCGAGGTTCGCCCGGTGGAAGACGTGCGCCTAGCCCAAGACAGCGGCGCGTTGCTCTTCAGCGACGGTAAACTCGGCCAATGCGCCGCCAACGATGCCCGCTGGCTGAAGTCGTTCAAGAACCTCGGACACGGGCGTTGCGTGCTCGTGCCCGAAGCCCATCTGCCTGATTTTCTCGAGCTCAGCTTCGGGCGGAGCGGCGTTTCGCGGCTGATTTTGCCGCCTGACTTCGCACGCGTGCGCAGCGGTGAGCCCGCCCGACCGCTGCTCGAACTCGACGCACCACGCGGACGCGTCACCAATGGCCGGGTCTTTTTCGAGTACGACGAGCAGCGCGTGCCACTGCGCCGTGAAGCGCGTCTCCTGCTGCTCGAGAACAAGCAAGTGCTGGAACGAGACGCCGTGCTCGAACGAGACGCACTGCTCGCGCTCGAACACGCGGGCTTCGAGCGTCTGGCTCAAAACGGTCGCAACGCCGCCGGCCACGACGTGAAAATCGGCACCAGTGCTCTGCTCGGCGCCGTACGCACGCTGCTCGGGGCAGGCTTCTTGGTATTCGCCGAGGGCAAGCGCTACCGCGCGCTATCGAGCGTCGACATCCGCGTCGAGTCCGGGTTGGACTGGTTCGAGCTGCAAGGTAGCGCGCATTTCGGCAAGGCAAGCGTCCCTCTGCCGCAGTTGCTGAGGGGGATGCGCAGCAGCCACGTGATCGAACTGGGTGACGGCAGCCAGGGCGTGTTGCCTTCGGAATGGCTCGAGCGCTGGGGCGGGTTCTCCGCGCTGACTCCCCAGCGCGACGCGACCCTGCGCTTCTCAACCCGACAGATCGGCGTGGCCGAGGCCATGCTCGAGGCGCTCGGCCCGGGCGACCTGGTGCCCGGCCTCGCGCAGCTGCGCGATCGAGTCTCGAGCTTTCAGCAGGTCGAGCCCCAGCCCACTCCCTCGGGATTTTTGGGCGCACTGCGCTCGTATCAGGTGCACGGCTACTCCTGGCTCAGCGCCCTCTCGGAGTTGCGGGTGGGCGCGTGCCTGGCAGACGACATGGGCCTCGGCAAAACCATTCAAGTCTTGGCGCACCTGGCGCGAAAGCACGCGCCTCAGCGTGGAGCGCCGTCGCTCGTGGTAATGCCGCGCTCACTGCTCGCCAATTGGCGCGCCGAAGCTGCACGTTTCGCGCCCAATCTGCGCCTTCATACGCATTGGGGGCCGGATCGCGGCGAAGTCGAGCCCGCGTTTCGGAACGTAGACATCGTGCTCACGACCTACGGCACTTTGCGGCTCGACATCGAAGAGCTGAGCAAACTCGAATTGTCGACCGTGGTGCTCGACGAAGCGCAAGCCATCAAGAACGGCGCAAGCGCGACCGCCAAGTGCGCCCGCCGACTGCTGGCCGAGCATCGCATCGCGCTGAGTGGAACGCCGATCGAAAACCACTTGGGCGAACTGTGGTCGCTGTTCGAGTTTTTGAATCCGGGCATGCTGGGTGAGCTTCCGGAGCTCGGGCGCGCCCTCGACAAGGCTCAAGCCAGCCCCGAAACGCTCAACTTGATCCAGCGCGTGCTGCGACCGTTCGTGCTGCGCCGCACCAAACAAGAGGTGGCCAAAGACTTGCCCTCGCGCAGTGAACAGACCCTATTCGTCGACCTCGAACCCGACGAACGCGCGCGCTACGAAGAGCTGCTGCGCTTCTATCAGGCCAGCATCAAAAAGCAGGGCCTCAGCGACCCCGCGCGCAGCACACCACAAGTGCTCGAAGCGCTGCTCCGACTGCGGCAAGCCGCCTGCCACCCCGGACTCCTCGACAAGAAGCGCACGGCCGAGCGCAGCTCCAAAGTCGAGCTCTTGCTCGAGCAGTTGCGCGGCGTCGTGCAAGAGGGACACAAGGCCCTGGTTTTCTCGCAATTCACCTCACTTTTGGCGATTTTGCGCGAGCGCCTGAACGGAGAGCAGATCGCCTTCGAATACCTCGACGGCAAAACGAAGGACCGCGACGCTTGCGTGGCGCGCTTCCAGAATGATGCCTCGTTGCCCGTGTTTTTGGTCAGCCTGAAAGCCGGCGGAGTCGGCTTGAATCTGACCGCGGCGGACTACGTGTTCATCCTCGACCCGTGGTGGAACCCGGCCGTCGAAGCCCAAGCCATCGACCGCGCGCACCGCATCGGGCAAACGCGCCCCGTGATTGCCTACCGCCTACTCGCACGAAATACGGTTGAAGAACGAGTGGCGCAGCTGCAGGATCAAAAACGGCAACTGATCGCCGCCGTGATGGGTGACGAAGGCGCGTTCGCCGGCAAGCTCACGCGCGCTGACTTGGAGTCCTTGCTCGACTTGGGCAGCAATTGACCAATCCGCCTCGGCTCGCGCGGCACGCCGCAAGATGCACCGCCTTGCCGTGCATCTCCAACCCATTTAGCGGATGACCAACGCGATAAACAAGCTCGCGCCAGCTACGGCTTCCAATGCGATTGCGGGCGTGACGCCTCGAGCCGCTAGCGCCAAGAAATACGGCGCTAAAAAGCCGACGTACGTGAGCAAGTAATACAAGCCCAGCACGCCGCCGCGCGCCTCCGGCGATGCCAACCGCTGAACCGACTGAATTCCGGAGGTCATGCACACTCCGTACGCGGCCCCGAGTAACGGCGCGACGAGCAGCAACGCCACCGGCATGCGTGCGTGTACGGCAACTGCACCGAGCAAGGTGCCCACTGCGCCCGTGATCAGACCGAGCCTGGCGGCCGCGCTCGGCTCGAAGCGCCGAGTCACGGGCTGGGCCAAGACCCCTGCCGCCAGCGTCAGCGCGCACAGCGCTCCCGTATAAACGTAAGGCGCTGGACCCAGCGCACCACCGAGCATGCTGGGTATCGCCGCAAACGCGATCGCCGGAAACCCGAACACGAAGGGCGCCATCGGCGCCACGTTGCGCAAAAAGCTCCGCCAAGCGCTCGGCTCGAGCTCGATGCGGATCAGCCTTCGCGCCGCGCGGCTCGCATCCGTGCTCGCCCCCGTGTCCGGCGCGGGGCGTCCGATCCACAGCGCGCAACCGAGCACGGTGATGTGCAGCAGAAACGGCGAACAGGTCGGTCCGGGCGCGTACTGAGCGAGCACGCCGGTCGCGAGCGGCCCCAGACCGAACCCGGAAGAAAGCGCGATCGTCGCACGGCGCGGCCCCGCCGCGGGCGAATCATTGGACAGCTCGATCAGCCACGCCGCGCCTGCGCTCATCACGCCGCCCGCGGCCAAGCCGTAGAGTAGCCGCCCCACGAGCAAGCGCGCAAAGCTCGCGCCCGATACGGCGAGCAGCGCGCTCGCCCCGAGCGCGACCACGGCCGAAGGCAGCACCACCGCGCGCCGACCGTAGCGATCCGAGAACGGGCCTGCGAGCAGCAACCCCGGAACCAGCCCAAGCGCATACATCGCGAACAATATCGCCGGCGCCGCCGCGTCGAGCCCGAGCCGCTGACGGTACACCTGGAGCAACGATGCGAAGTGGTTCGCCCCCCAACCGACGGCAAAGAGCAACAGAGCAACGCGCCGCCAAGCCATGGACGCGAGTTGAGACGCTACCGCCCCGAAGCACAAGGGCTCTAGGAACGAAAACCGCGGGGCCGGCAGGTTCGCCGACTCCGCGGTTGTGCCCTGCGCGCTGAGCGGGCGGTGGCTCTCCTTACTTGCCCTTGAGCCCGGCGTGCCCGTGCAGGGTTGCCTTCGCGGGGGCCGGCGAGAGCGCCTTGATGGCCGCCAATGCGTTGGCGACCGACGTGCCCGTAACATTCAGCGTCGCGGAGGGGATCGCGTACACGGTGAACTCGTATTGGTCGTCCATACCGTTCATCAAGCTTTGGGCGCAGGGCGTCAAGAACGCGCCATTTTGCTTGGCCGCGGCCAAGTCACCAGACAGCGTCTTCGTGCCTTTGGGGAACTTCGTGACGGTGGCGGGGATGTTCCAGATCGCCCAGTGTTGGCCCATCGCCATGTTCTCGCCAATCGTCGTGTCGATGAACGTGATCGCGTAAGACATGGTGCCCGACGGTGCGCCGGACCAGTTGAGCTCGGGGTTGACGCCAGCACCGAACGTTCCGTTCATCGCGTCGCAGGTGTAGTCCTTGGCGAACTTGGCCCCTTCCGCGTGGTCGGGGCTGGTGAGAGCGAACATGCCCGTGGCGCCGCCAGCGCTACCCCCACCGGCGCCAGCGCCGGCCTTGCCGCTCGAGCCACCCGCACCGGCGCTCGCGCCACCGCTGCCCGCGCTGGCACCGCCACTGCCACCAACGCTCGAGGTACCGCCGCCACCAACGCTCGAGGCACCGCCGCCACCGACGCTCGGGCTGCCACCGCCGCCGACGCTCGGGCTGCCACCACCGCCGACGCTCGGGCTGCCGGCGCCACCGGCGGCAGGGGCGCCTGCGCTGGCCGTACCCGCGGTGCCGGCTGAACCCGCGACTGCAGGAGGAGAGCCCGCACGGCCGCCATCGGAACTATCCGAGCCGCAGTGCGCGAGGACGAGGGGCAGACCAGCGATCAAAGCGAGCATGGGCAAGCGACGTACGAGCATGATTGTTAACCTCCGAGCTCGTTTAACATATCGAATCGAACACGCAAACATCGACTCAACAGAGTCAGACGCTTGAGTGCAAAGCGACCGCACGGCTGCAAACAAGGCAAAAACCCCGCACCGAGTGACCAACTGCGGCTCTCTGCATCAAAAATTTCACCCCAACACGTGTGATGCGAATCCCACTCTGATTGTCCAGGTGTGATTAAACTCACCGGCAACCACGGCGCGCCAAGCGTTCTTTCACGCTGCTGTCGCGGACCAGCGGCGCAAGTCGCTCGCGGGTGCGCGGCGTGCGCGAGGCTTGTCGGGGACCCACGCGTCCTCTTCGACCGAGACGTCGAGGATGTCAGGAACGAGGGTGCATGCCGCTCGAGCCGACGGTGGCGGTTTTCCGAGTAGTAGCTTTCTGCGACGACTAGCAAGGCGGCGAACTCGACCGCTGCCGCCCGGCGCGCGCTACCCCGAGGCGCCAGTACTTGCGGGTTCCTCATAGCTCTGGTCGTCCCTGTCAGCGCAATGCGTGAACGGTCGGGAGCGACGTCGCAGATGCGATCTCCGTGAACGGGTCATGACTCGATTGAAATGTTGGGCGCCGAGAGGTGCTGGGCTGGCTTGTGATCGCCCACTCTCTGTCCCGGGCAGGTCGAAGGAATTACGAGCCGCGAACGGCACCACGACTCGCCGATCATAGGCATTGACGCGAGATTCACTGTCACAATTTTGCCCCAGCGGGCGCTCGTGAAAGGCGCAGCTGAATGCTAGTGGTTGGCGCATTTCGATGTTAAATCGAGCGCACTTGGCTTCCTTTCAGAGTGCGAGTTGGAACGAGATCAACGCCTTTCGCGACCGCATCGCGAGCGAGGCCGAGAAGCAACACTGGTTGACGGACGCCGCGCAGTGTTTGACCAGCGCGCTGGCGATAGAGTTTCCGAGCGTGGTTTTGGCTCGCGTGTTCGCGGTGTTGCCTTTCGAGCGCTTGCCCGAGGTCGACGCGGAAGTGACGCAGCGCTTCGCGGAAAAGGCCGGCGCCGCGGAGCTGCTCGTGCCGACGACACCCGTGCTGTCTCTCTTGGGCACTTCCGGCATCGCGCCGACTTGGAACAATCGGGCCTTCTCCGCGGGGCATTTGGCGATTCCACTGCTGAGTAAAGAGCTGGTGGAGGGCGCACCGATGCTCGCTCAGCTGCTCGCGGATCTGAAGATCGATCTGGCGGTGTTGGATGACGCGCGGCCGATCGACTCGCGGCGCCTCGTGGGCGGCACCAACCAGCGCTTCTACGTGCAGAGCGCCAAAACCGCGCTGGATGCACGGGGCCGGTTCATCATTCCGGCGCGTGACTTCGTGGCCAAACACAAAATCGAAACGGTGTTCGGGATGGCCGGCACGTACGTCGACGGCATGATCGTCGCGGCCATCATTTTTACCAGCGAGCATTTGCAGGCGCTCACGGTCGACCGCTTCCCGAGCATCATGGCCAACTTTCGCATGGCCACGACCAACGCGGTCTTGGCGCGACGCATCTACGCGCCGACCATTGCGAGCTAGACCGCCGGACTGCCTGGTCCCAGTGGCGCGAGGCGCGGGCGGCTCGCTGGTCGGCACTGGCGTAAGGCACTGCGTGTCGCGCAACAATCCGTACTGGTCGAACTAGCCCAGCGCAATCCAGGTCGGCGCGTGGTCGCTCGCTTTCTCTAGCCCACGCACCCAGCGGTCGACGCCAGCTCCCGTCAAGTGCGAAGCCAGCTCTGGGTTCAAGAGCAGATGATCGATGCGCAAGCCCGAGTTGGTTTGCCAGTGGTTCCGAAAGTAGTCCCAGAACGTATAGATGCGCTCGTCGGGATGCAGCGCGCGCAGCGAATCGACCCAGCCCTGCGAAAGGAGGCGCTCGTAGCAAGCGCGGCTCTCTGGTCGAAGGAGCGCATCTTTCAACCACGAGCGCGGGTTGTAGATGTCGAAGTCGGTGGGTACGACGTTGAAATCTCCGGCCAGCACGACGGGCTTCCCGCTCGCGTACAAGCCTTGCGCGTGCTCGATCAGGCGCTCGAACCAGGCCAGCTTGTACGCGAATTTTGGCCCTGGCTGCGGATTGCCGTTTGGCAGATACAAGCAGCCGACCGTGATACCGCCTACGACCGCCTCCAGGTAGCGGCTCTGGTCGTCCTCGGTATCACCCGGGAGGGTACGTTGGATCTCCTGCGGCTCTTGCCCCTTCGCCAAAATCGCGACCCCGTTCCAAGATCGCTGTCCACGCCAGATCGCGCCGTAACCGGCCGCGTGGATGTCGACGACTGGAAACGCGCGGTCGAGCGCCTTCAGCTCCTGCAAGCAGACGATATCGGGCGACTCTTTCGCCAACCACTGCAGGAGGTGCGGCAAGCGCGTGGAGATGCCGTTGACGTTGAAGGTCGCAATCTTCACACGTGCCGCGTTCGCTTTGGGGGAGCTCTTTTTCTTCGTGGGCATCGGCAGGTTTCGGGTGTCGACGAGCGGCACCTTAGCGCGCTGGCACGCTCACTGCACTGAACGCTGGTCGTGAACAGCGCTTTACTCGCTTCGCGTCATTTTGGGGGGTTCTACGGGGGAATTGCGGGTGGGGGCGAGAGGCGCTGTTCACACTGTTGCGGCGCAGCAACAGCCGCTCGCACGGCCATTTTGACGGCTGACAGCGCGCACGATCGCGCTTACAAAAGCGCCCATGAAACTCGGATTCGTTGGCTTGGGTTCGATGGGCTTCGCCATGGCGGAGTCGTTGCTGGCGCAGGGCCACCAGTTATTCGTCTACAACCGCTCGCATGAAAAAGCGCAGCCGCTGCATGAAGCCGGCGCGCGCATCTCGGCGACTCCCGCCGAAGCCTCACGCGAGGCAGAGGTCGTGATCTCCATGCTCGCGGACGACGCCGCAGTGGAAGCCGTCACCTTCGGCGCCACCGGGATCCTCGCCGAGCTACAACCGAGCGCCGTTCATGTCTCTTGCAGCACGATCTCGGTGGCTCTCGCGGAGCGCCTGGCCGCGGCGCATGCCGAAGCCGGGATCGGTTACGTCGCAGCGCCGGTGTTTGGCCGCCCGGACGCGGCCGCCGCAAAGAAGCTATGGGTGCTCGCCGCCGGCAAACACGCGGACGTAGAACGCGCGCTGCCCGTGCTCGAGGCGCTCGGGCGCGGGGTGACCCGCCTGGGCGAAAGCGCGAGCGTTGCCAACTTGGTGAAGCTCACGGGCAACGTGTTCATCGCTTCGCTGATCGAGTCGCTCGGCGAGGCCTTTGCCTTGACGCGAAAAGCCGGAGTGCCGCCAGAACTGTTCTTGGATTTGTTCAAAAACGTGTTCGGCCAAGGCTCGCCAATCTTGGAGAACTACGCGCGTCACGTTGCCCACGGAAAGTACGAGCCCGCGGGCTTCAAAGCCAAGCTCGGGCTCAAAGACCTGCGCCTCGCGCTGACCGCGGCCGATCGACTCGAAGTGCCCTTGCCCACCGCGAGCTTGCTCCACGACCAGCTGCTGACGGCAGTTGCGAATGGGCAAGGTGAGCTCGACTGGGGCGTAATCGCGCAATTGGCAGCTGAACGCGCCGGACTTTGACTAGCGCTACGCGCGGTCGTCCTTTTTGCCGCACCGTTACGCGAGCCTTCGGTACGCGCATTGCACCTCCTGAGCCGGGAACCAAGACGCTAAGGAGGCTCCAATGAGCGAACAAAATCGGTACCGAAGCAATGCGACGCAGCGTGGTCCTAACCGAGATAGAGGCGCCGAGAGCCCGTGGCAGCGCGACTACGGCCAACGCTCCGACTATGGTCAACGTTGGGACTATCAGCGTCCCGAGTTCGGCCCGCGCGAGTACGGCCCACCCGACCAAGCGCAACGCGCGCGGCGCTTCGAGTCCGCGGGTCGGATGGGTCCTGACTACTCACGCGAGAGCAGCATCGAGCGTGACCTACGCGACAATGATTATCCGCGAGACAGCGGCTACGCGCGGGACGATCGCTTCTTGCTCGACTTTGGACCGAACGACGAGCGCGAATATCGCACCCCCGAGCCTGAATACAGGGAATTTCGGGGGCCCAGTGGCTACGGTCGCGGCGGCGACTTTCGCCCGGGTCCGCTCCAGCACCTGGACAACTTCGGTAGCCGCACCCGCGCTGAAGCCGCTCGCCCTGCTGGGTTGCAGGCCGCAAGCCACTACGGCCGTGGGCCGAAGGGCTACGTGCGCTCGGACGAACGCATCCGCGAGGAGGTATGCGAACGCCTGAGTGACAACGACCAAGTCGACGCCAGTGACATCGCCGTATTCGTACGAGACCGCGAGGTCACTCTCGAGGGCAGCGTCGAAACGCGGCGCATGAAGCATCTCTCCGAAGACATCGCAGACTCCGTATCTGGCGTCGAAGACGTACACAATCGCCTCACCGTGCGCAAAGCCTTCCTCAAAGACGTGGCCGACCGTGTGCTCGGCAATGAGCCGCACGAGCATTATGCGCACAGTGGGACGCGGGACACCGCGGGAACTTCGAACTTCACGGGGAACAACACCGCGAACGGTCACAGTTAGACGCGCAGCGTGAGCGGCAGTCGCGGCAGGTTGGAGCAATGCTCCATCTGCCGCGCTGTCTTTTGTGCGAAGTGCCTGGTGAAGCTAGGGAAG
>Ga0247740_1000026_pt1 | contig 66911 bp, 61 predicted proteins | sample UWRJL148409B2_FD_180942 | JGI IMG/M metagenome (GOLD analysis project Ga0247740, IMG submission 180942) | Plant litter microbial communities from Arlington Agricultural Research Station in Wisconsin, United States - UWRJ-L148-409B-2 | ecosystem: Environmental > Terrestrial > Plant litter >...
ATTTGTAAAAACTCCACCCACAAAATGCAACGCTTCTGTACGTTTTTGGTGAATTCCGTGTGAACTTACCTCCATAAAACAATGCGTTACTCCGGCTTCAATCATTTCATTTAAATAATGATTGATGGTTATTGAATCCGGTGTTGTATGCGTTGCTTTATATTCAGTCTCATCCACCATGATTTTTACAGTTGATAATAAACCAACTTTAAATCCTGCTTTTTGAAACAACTGAAACAATAATGAAGCAATTGTTGTTTTTCCGTTTGTACCTGTTACGCCAACTAATTTTAATTTTTCTGAAGGATTTCCAAAATAATTAGCGGCCATAAAAGCCAAAGCGGTATTCGTATCTTTTACTTTAATATAAGTAATTCCTTTTTCAATATTTTCAGGCAACGTATCGCAAATCACTGCAACAGCACCTAATTGAATCGCTTTTTCTATATAATCATGACCATCAGAAAGGGATCCGCGAATCGCTACAAAAACATCTTTTTCTTCAATTTTTCTTGAATCAAAATCAATTTTATGTATATCGATTTCTGTCGAACCTGTTACAGACTCAATAGCTACTTTATATAATATGTCTTTCAGTATTTTCACGATAATTCTAATACTATTGTTGTGTTTTTACTAATATTTTGTCCAGCCTGCAAAGACTGTTTTTTTACTTTCCCTACTCCGTTTACTTTTACTTTTAAACCTAAATTTTCCAGTAAAGCAATGGCATCCATTCCTGGCATTCCTTTTAAATCAGGAATTTGACTTGATTTTTTATTAGCCTCTGCCGTATATTTATTATAACTGTCTTCCTGTTTTGGAATCCTTGAATCCAGTTTTTTAATTTTATTTGTCGAAGGTGCATCTGTAAATATTTTTTGGGCGATTCTTTTAAAAACCGGTCCTGCAACGTCTGCTCCGTAATAATTATTTTTTGATGTATTTGGTTTATGAACTACCACAATACAAGAATATTTAGGATGATCTGCCGGGAAATAACCCACAAAAGAAGAGGCGTAATACAATGCCGACTTCCCTTCTTTTCCTCCGTAATTTACCTGAGCTGTTCCTGTTTTACCCGCCATCGAAAAATCTTTTGAATACAGTTTAGATCCTGTTCCTTTTTTAACCACATTCGCTAAAACTGCTTTCAGTTTTTTAATGGTTTCCGGCGAACAAACTCTTGGGTTTATTACTTCAACATCAAACTTCTTGATGGTTTTATTCCACTCCTTGATTTCTGATACAAATTGCGGTTTTACCATTACCCCATTATTAGCCACTGAATTATAAAAAGCCAAAGTCTGCATTGGTGTAACCGAAACTCCGTAACCAAATGCCATCCACGGAAGTGAAACACCTGACCAATGTTTGTCACCAGGTTGCGGTATATAAGGCCTTCCTTCTCCTTTAAAATGCAGTCCTAATGTTTTATTGAATCCGTACGAATTAATATGGTTCACAAACTTAGAAGGATTGCTTTTGTAATTATCATAAACTGCCTGAACCATTACTGTATTAGATGAAAGCTCAAAACCACGTGCTAATGAAACTTTTCCATAACCTCCTCTGTGCGAATCAGTAACAGAACGACCATAATATTTAACTTGTCCGTTGTGACTGTCAAAAACAGTACTTGTATCTGCTACTTTATCTTCTAAAATCGCCATTAAATCGACTAATTTAAAAGTAGAACCTGGCTCATGAGATTCTGCTACAGCATAATTTGTGGTTTCGTAATACGATCCGTCTTCTGCCCTGCCTAAATTTGAAATTGCTTTTACATGACCCGTTTCCGTTTCCATCACTACCACACAACCGTGATCTGCTTCGTATTCTTCAAGCTGTTTTAATAAAGCGTGGTGTGCAATATCCTGAATAAAAACATCAATTGTCGAGATTACATCATAACCATCAATAGGATCTACCTCATTTAAATCGCGAATAGGTTTCCATTGACCTTTTGCAATTTTTTGTTTTAAAATCTTGCCGTCTTTTCCGTTCAGGTAATTTTTAAAAGCCCACTCTATTCCTTTACCCACTTCGACACCTGTTGCAGGATCTATACGGTCGTAACCAATTGTTCTTTCGGCAATTTTTCCTATCGGATGTTTTCTAACTGTTTCCTGCTCGATTATAATTCCGCCTTTGAAAGCGCCTAAATTGAATAATGGAAAACCTTTTATTTTTACATAATCGGTATAACTTAAATTACGGGCAATCAAATAATAACGGTTTTTATTGGCTCTTGCTTTTCTTAAATCTTTTTCGAAATAACTTCCTGTTTTATCTAAAACCGTTGCTAATGAATCTGATAATGCCTTTACATACTTTTCAAAAGTTTCTGTTTTTGGCGCTTTGGCATCAAATCGAATTTCATAATTAGGGATCGATGTCGCTAATAAACTTCCGTCAGCAGAATAAATGTTTCCTTTGTTGGCCGGTATCACAAAATTTCTAACGGTACGCTGTTTCGCCAGTTTTCTATAATAATCTCCTTCAACCCATTGAATATTGGTTAACTTAACAACAATAGCAATTGCCATCACAAAGATGAAAACTGCTACGAGGTAAATTCTGTAGGATATATGTTTATCTTCTACTTCCATATTCTTTTAAAGAAACTTTTTTCTTCTTCTTTTGTTACTTCTATTTTAACCGGAGGAACAGTTGAAGGATGAATATCTTTTTTCTCCATTTCACTTGTTACGGTTGACTCCATTTTTAGTTTCTGTAATTCTGAACGGCGATCTACAAATTCAGATCTCAATTCTTTTACTTCATTACTTATTTTTGCGATTTCAAAAACCTTCTGTTCGTATCGCTGTGTATTGGCAATCATCAGTATAGCAAGCAGAATGATAAAAACAATGAACCTCCAGTTCTTCACCGCGTCATCGTTTAACAAAAATCTTGCTTTTAATATGCCAAATACTCCACTTTTCATTTTCTACCTATATATATTATATCTTCTCGGCAATTCTTAATTTTGCACTTCTTGCTCTATTGTTGATTTTGATCTCGGCATCATCAGGAACAATTAATTTTCCTATTGTTTTATAAGGAACAGAAAAGTTTCCAAAAAAATCGCGTTCCGGTTCCCCTTCAAACATTCCGTTTTTTATAAATCTTTTTACCAGTCTGTCTTCGAGAGAATGATAAGAGATTACTGAGAATCTTCCGCCCGGATTAAGAATTTCAAGAGACTGCTCGATAAATTCTTTCAAAACATCCATTTCCTGATTTACCTCAATACGAATGGCCTGATAAATCTGAGCCAGTATTTTATTTTTTACTCTTTCAGGTAAAAATTTCGCTAAAACATCTTTCAGTTCGTCTGTTGTTTTAATTGGGTAATGCTCTCTTGCTTCTACAATTGTTCTTGCCAAAAGCGGTGCGTTCTTCAACTCCCCATAATCAAAAAAAACACGACGTAAATCCTGTTCTTCATATTCGTTAACCACACGATAAGCACTTAAATCATTTTTTTGACTCATCCGCATATCGAGTTCGGCATCAAATCTTGTGGAGAAACCTCTCTCCGGAACATCAAACTGATGCGATGAAACACCTAAATCAGCCAAAATTCCATCTACACTTTTAACACCGTGAAAACGTAGAAATCTTTTTATAAATCTAAAGTTCTCATTTATTAAGGTAAACCGTTCATCCGGCAACGCATTTGCAAGAGCATCTTCATCCTGATCAAAAGCAAATAATTTTCCGTTTGGCCCTAATCGTCTCAAAATTTCTTTTGAATGACCACCGCCACCAAACGTAACATCTACATATATGCCATCTGGTTTAATATTTAAACCATCAACTGTAGGGTGAAGCAAAACCGGATTATGATATTCCATTGTCGTCGTCATTAATATTTCCCATTACTTCTTCGGCTAGATCGGCAAAATCCATATCTTCGCCGCTTATTGATTTTTCATATAAATCTTTATCCCAAATCTCCACAATATTAACCGCAGATGAAAAAACCACATCTTTAGAAATACTTGAAAAAGCTACCAAATCCTTTGGAACCAATAACCTTCCCAATGCGTCAATCTCTACCATCTTAACACCGGCAGTAAATCTTCGAATGAAATCATTGTTCTTTTTTACGAAACGATTCAGCTTGTTGATTTTTTGCATCATCAAGTTCCATTCATCCATTGGATACAATTCTAAACACGGCTGAAAAACAGAGCGCTTCAAAACGAATCCGTCCTGAAGAGATGAAGCCAATTGCTTTTTTAAGGGCGCAGGCATCATTAGCCTCCCCTTAGCATCGACTTTACACTCATATGTTCCAACAATTGTATTCAAGAATATTACATTAATATGTTATACAGCAAAAATATAAAAAATATTACCACATTTTACCACAATATACCACTTTGTTAATAAGTTTAACCACTTTCTTACCACTATCCTTAATTTATAGACAATCAATACTTTAACTTATAATTAACGAAAAGTCAATAACACTTCGACATCAAAAAAATAATGCATAATATTTCTTAAAAAATTAGTTATTATGCAGTTTTCTTAACATTTAAGAAATACACCAAAAATACCTATAAAAGCTGATTTTTAACGACTTACAAGTTCTACTGAAATTATCTAGTTAAAAAAGGGTGGCAAAAATTCATTTTTATTTATTAAACCCTATATTTGTCCCAATTGAAATTGGCATTAAATTAAATGGACAAACACTACAAAAAAGAAGGCAAATACAGCTATTATGAAGCTGGAGAAGGAACTCCTATCGTTATTTTACATGGCTTAATGGGAGGCCTTAGTAACTTTGATGCTGTAGCAGAATATTTCCCAACGAAAGGATACAAAGTTGTTATCCCGGATTTGCCAATATATACTCAGAGTATTTTAAAAACGAACGTAAAAAGCTTTGCTAAATACGTTAAAGACTTTATCACTTTTAAAGGTTATGATAAGGTAATTTTACTAGGCAATTCACTAGGAGGTCACATCGCACTTTATCACACAAAACTATATCCTGAAAAAGTTGCAGGACTTGTAATTACCGGAAGCTCTGGCCTTTACGAAAGCGCAATGGGAGATAGTTACCCAAAAAGAGGCGATTATGAATACATCAAAAAGAAAGCTGAGGATGTATTTTACGATCCTAAAATTGCAACTCCGGAACTTATAGATGAAGTTTATGCAACGGTTAATGATCGTATTAAACTGATCAAAACCCTAACGATTGCCAAAAGTGCAATTCGTCATAATATGGCCAAAGATTTACCAAAAATGACAGTAGAAACCTGTATTATTTGGGGTAAAAATGACGCTGTAACTCCGCCAAATGTGGCTGAAGAATTTGACAAATTATTGCCTAATTCAACTTTGTATTGGATAGACAAATGTGGACACGCTGCTATGATGGAACATCCTCAGGAATTCAATACAATTCTTGAAGAATGGCTCGTTAAAACGAATTTATAGCACCTAACTTTCGACTTTAAGGAGGTCTTAAACACAAAAAACATGAAAATTAATACCGCCGAATTTATTATCAGTAATTCTGAAGTTGCAAAATGTCCCCAGGATTTTTTGCCGGAATATGCTTTTATCGGAAGATCAAACGTGGGGAAATCTTCGTTGATCAATATGCTTACCAATCATAAAAATTTAGCTAAAACTTCAGGAAGGCCGGGAAAAACCCAATTGATTAATCACTTTAAGATTAACAATAATTGGTTCCTTGTCGATTTACCTGGTTATGGTTATGCTAAAGTATCAAAAAAGACAAAATCGGTTTTCCAACAATTCATTACAGATTATTTTGAAACCAGAGAACAATTAGTTTGTGCTTTTGTTTTGATTGATATTCGCCATGAAGCACAAGCAATCGACATTGAATTTATGTCGTATATGGGCGAAAGTGAGATTCCGTTTTGCATTATTTTTACCAAAGCTGATAAAATTAGTAAAGTAAAAATCGATTCGCACATTGCCGCTTACAAAAAGCAAATGTTTGCCAATAACTGGGAAGAAATGCCGCATTATTTTGTGACTTCTGCAACAGAGCAAACAGGAAAAGAGGATGTTTTAAGTTATATTGATGAAGTAAATCAGGAAGTATTTAAAAACAACTCACAGTTTTAAAAAATAAATTCCAAATTTTAAATTCCAAATTCCAAAACTGGAAGGAAATTAAAAAAAATCCCAAATTCCAATTTAAAACTGGAATTTGGGATTTTTTTATTTGTAGTTAAAATCTTCAAAGATATTTTACAACAAATTAAAACACAACGTATTTTATATTTACATTTGACACGAATCAATTTGTAATATATGAAGAATACCACACTCCTCGTTTTCTTTTTTATCTCAATTTCTTTTTCATCTTGCACCACAGCATCTTATACATTTGCTACAGGACAGCGAACCGGAGTTGATTTTACATCAGGAAAATGGCTCTTAAACGAATTGGATTGTCCGAACGGCTCTAAAGACAAACTAACCGAAGAGTGCTTAAAATATTTTAAAAAACATACTGGAGATCGATTATCATATATTCATGATGTTAATGGATTACTGGTTCCCCGAAAGATTAACTTAAATCCGGGTAAAACAAAAATGAAGGAGCTCAAAGACGGAACTGGTTTTGATTTCTTTATTAATATTTCTACCAAAAAAAACAAAAGCGACTTTTCTTCTCTCGAACTTTATCAGCAAGCTAACGATGCAGGAAAAAATGAAGCCTCTGTAATTGTAGAGATTTACGATTTAAATTTACAGCAGATTATTTACTCTCAAAATGTAATTGGCACTACTTCAAAAGTAAACGCTCCATCTGACCATAATACTCAAAGCTCCGGTAAACTTAAAGACAATATTATGCTTTACAAAAATGCAAATCAATTAATAGAAGGAGCTTTAAAACGAATATTTAAAGATTTAGACAAAAGATCTGTTAAGTAAAATAAGTTCCAAAAAATAAAAAATCCCAAATTCCAATTGTAAGGTTGGAATTTGGGATTTTATTTTTGGAATTTCCTTTCTGTATTGAAATTTATTTATTTCGCAAGTTCCAGTTTTTCCGCAAAATAATCACAAAAATCTTTCATCGTATCTGACATTTTTTCGTCGTCTGTAGCACGCTTAAAAGTATCTGACATCGCAACTAATGTTTGGTGAAAAAAGATTTTCATTTCATCTACCGGCATATCTTTTGTCCAAAGATCGATACGCATCGTTTCCTTGGCTTTACTGTCCCAAATAGACAACATAATAGCTTTTGCTTCTTCTGCCTGCACACCACCATCTTGTGCACTCCAGGTTAGTTTTTCAGGAACGCGGTTTTCGTCTAATTCTATATTGAATTTAATTTCTGAGTTTATTGTATCTGACATTATTTCTTAGGTTTATATTTTGACTGTTCAAAAATTTCTTTTGCGTTTGTTTTTAATAATTCCGACAAGGTAACATTAGTATTATTCTTCATATAAGAACGTACCATTTGCCATCCGAGCCAAGCACCAATTCGTCCGGGAGAATCATTATCGATTTCTAAATAAAATTTAGAAAACGGAGCAGGTGCAATAAATCGGGTGTTTAATTTTGGATCTTCGCTGTATAACAGTTCGCTTTCGATAAAAAAGCGCCACATATACGCTTCATTTTCCTGGCTCCATTTTATTTGTTCCGGCGTATAACCAATTTTTTCAGCATCTGTATATTCAGGTAAAAGCAAATCTTTTGCATACAATTGCTTTCCTTCGAAAATCATTTGCGAAACTAAATTTTTATCCGGAAAGGCAGGAATGTTTCTGAAAGCAAAACTAGAAACCACATCCGGCATAATTTGTTTTTCCTCAAAATTCTGTTTTAGATAGTTTGGGAATTCATAGAACTTGTGTTCTTTTCCCAAATACAGTTCTAAAGCAACAATCACAAGACTATCGGCATAAATCGCTTTAGCGTTATAATCCATTTCTCCAATTACAGTAATTACTTTAGGAATTTTAGTTTTTGGAAAATAATATTTTACGTGCTGAAACAACTTATTAAATTCCTGACGAACAGTTTCAAAATTGGCGTATTTTTTTTGCACTTCAGTATATACTTCTCTCCATAAAGGATCCTGCATTTTTTTTAGCCAAATAGTATCATCATTACCTGCAGGAAAGAAGAAAGGATATTGTTTTTTTACTTTCTCTAAATCTTCGGGTTTCGTTTCAAAAAACACCTTATCAAAACGTTCTACTTTTATATCAACCGGGATTTCTTCGACTGCCTTTTCTACTTTGGTTTTTTGTTCACATGACAAAAAAAACAAGCACAGAACCACTACAAAGCGATAAATTTTCATTTTATTTTAATTAGATTTGTGTTGCTGGATTTTAAGTAAATGCATACTTAAAAAATAATTCTGCAAATATACATCCCTGCATTTTAAAACTTGAACTATTATGGCTAAAAAAAGTACCATTCAAACAGAAAAAGTAAATATCCACATTGTAGAGTGGCTAAAAAATTATGCTAACAATGCAAAAGCAAACGGTTTTGTAATTGGAATTTCAGGCGGAGTTGACTCTGCGGTAACTTCTACCTTATGCGCTCAGACGGGCTTACAGGTTTTATGTGTTGAAATGCCGATTCATCAAGCACCAAATCAAGTTTTAAGAGGAAGAGAACATATCGAACAATTAAAAAAACGTTTTTCTAACGTTTTGGATGTAAAAACTGACTTAACGGATACTTTTGAAGCTTTTAAGACTGCTGTGCCCACAACAAAAGATTCAACAAAAGTTAATTTATCATTAGCGAACACTCGTGCACGTCTGAGAATGACCTCTTTATATTATTTAGCCGGAATTCATGGGCTTTTGGTTGCAGGTACTGGAAATAAAGTAGAAGATTTTGGTGTAGGATTTTATACTAAATACGGCGACGGCGGAGTCGATTTAAGTCCGATAGCTGACTTAATGAAGTCGGATGTTTATGCTCTTGGAGAGTTTTTAGCGATTCCGGACTCAATTTTAACCGCTGCACCTACAGATGGATTATTTGGTGACAATCGTACTGACGAAGATCAATTAGGCGCCAGTTACGACGAACTTGAATGGGCCATGTTAGCCGCGGAGTCAGGAAAAACGCCAGCTGACTTCGTAGGGAGAGAAAAATCTGTCTTTGAAATTTATAAACGTTTAAACACCAGCAACAAGCATAAAATGGATGCAATTCCGGTTTGTATCATACCAAAAACGTTAAAATAAAACATTTTAACATTTGTCTGCAATTAATTACAGAATTTATTTATTAATTTTACAGTTCCAAAAACATGAACAATTCTAAAAAAGGTAAAAATTATGATTAAAGTATGTCTTGCAGACAATCATCCTGTGACTCACTTTGGCGTTAAGTCTTATTTTAAAGACCACGATCAAATTTCAATTGTTGCCAACGTAGGCAATTTTTCAATGGTTAGAGATATCCTTCAAACGAAGGAAATTGACATCCTAATTCTCGACTTAGAGCTTGAAGGCCTATCGAGTATCTTCGAAGTGAAGTCGATTTTGAAAAATTTTCCAAAAACAAAAATTGTAATTTTTAGTGACCTCGCCGAGCAAATGTATGCTCCAAATGCAATTAAAGCAGGAGTTTCCGGGTATGTACACAAAACAGAAAAACTTGAAACATTAGGTCTTTCTATCATTAAAGTACACGAAGGAAAAATTATCATCAACGAAACTGTACGTAAAAACATGGCTCTTATTGCTAAACAAAGCAAGAGCGAACGTTTGTACAGAAAACTTTCAAATCGTGAAATCGAAGTTTTACGTTACTTAAGTGATGGTAAGAAAAACAATGAAATCTCTAAAATCTTAAACCTGAACGAGAAAACGATCAGTACTTACAAATTAAGATTATTGACTAAATTAAATGTTACTAATTTAGTTGACTTAGTTAATAAAGCGAAGACTTTAGAAATTATTTAATGGTACCTCGACATTACTCTTCCTAGTTTTTTTGAGAATGCATTAACTAATTTTGAGTAATCGACAACCATAGACAAAAGCTCTGTATTATCTGAATTATCAGGTTGTATAGAGCTTTTTAATTCTTCGATGATTTTACCCACCAAAAACCAACGCATAGACATAATAGTTTCTGTAACGTATTGCGCAATCGTTTCGTGTTTCATTTTCGAAAAAATGTTCTGCCCTTCCCAGTCGTGAAGCGTTAGTCGCTCATCTTCCATCAAAATATCAGTAACTTCCTGAGCAAAATCTGGCTGTAAACGCATTAAATACTGTTCGAGACTAAATTTTTCGTGTTGGTTATAAAACCCAATTAAGTCTGTAAAAATATCACGGAATAAATTATTAGAAAGTTCTACCTCATCTTCCTGCAAACTCAAATAAATACGCTGGTATACTTTGTAAGCTCTCATTTCGGAGACCATTACTACTTCACCTTCGTCGTTATTTTTTAAAAGCACATCTTCAAACTCTTCAGTCTTATCTCCGTAAAGCAATAAAATCTCAATTACTTTTCGTTCTAAACGATACAGAATATCTACTTTTTCCGTAGGTTCTCCTACCGGATATCCAGGCTCTCCCGGATAATAATCCTCTGGAGGCCCATTTCTTGGATCCTCAGGATCTCCTCCTGAAAAACTGCCTTGTTTTGGAGTTTGGTTTCTAAAAACTTCAAAAGGTTTTTGTTCCTGCTTTTGTTTCTTACTAGCCTCTGTAAGATCTTTTTGAATTAGCTGAGCTAAAGTACTCACTAATACCTGCTCAGAAATATCCATGATTCTGGCACATTCCTGCGTATAAATTTCACGCTGGATACGATCCGGAATTTTCGAAATACTCACGACCATATCGCGAATCAAATCGGCTTTTTTGATAGGATCGTTTTTAGCCTCTTTCATTAAGAGGGAGGCTTTAAATTGTATAAAATCTTTACTGTTTTCTTCTAAATAGGCAACAAGCTCATCATGCGAAGTTTTTCGTGCAAAACTATCAGGATCTTCTCCGTCAGGAAAAGCACAAACCCTTACATTCATTCCTTCTTCCAGAATCAAATCGATTCCTCGAACAGAAGCACGTAATCCTGCAGCATCTCCGTCAAACAGTACTGTAATATTTCTTGTTAATCTATTGATCAAACGAATCTGATCCGGCGTTAAAGCGGTTCCTGACGAAGCCACAACATTCTCGATCCCAGCCTGATGAAATTGAATCACATCTGTATAACCTTCAACCAGATAACAATTGTTTTGTTTGGCGATGGATTGTTTGGCCTGGAAAATACCATAAAGTACTTTACTTTTATGGTAAATATCACTTTCAGGCGAGTTCAGGTACTTCGCTGCTTTTTTATCATTTGTTAAAATACGTCCGCCAAAACCTAATACACGGCCGGACATACTTTCTATAGGAAACATAACACGACCTTTAAAACGATCAAAAGGTCGATCTTCTCTCGCAATGGTTAAACCGGTGCTTTCCAGAAACTCCAATTTATATCCTTTACCCAATGCTTCCTTGGTCAAAGCATCCCAGGTTTCGGGTGAATATCCTAAACTAAACTTTTTTATTGTTTCATTGGTAAAACCTCTTTCTTTAAAATAAGAGAGTCCAATTGCTTTTCCTTCTTCTGAATTTAAAAGCGTTTTATTAAAATAATCTTTTGCAAATTCTGAAACCAAATACATACTTTCGCGAACATCGGTCATCGCTTTTTCTGCATCTGTTTGTTCTGTTTCTTCAATTTCGATATTATATTTTCTGGCCAAATATCGAATGGCTTCCGGATAGGTAAATTGTGAATGTTCCATCAAAAACTTGACAGAATTTCCTCCTTTTCCTGTACTAAAATCTTTCCAGATTCCTTTTGCAGGCGAAACCATGAACGACGGAGAGCGCTCATCTGAGAAAGGACTCAAACCTTTATAGTTACTCCCTGCACGTTTTAAATTAACATAATCACCAATAACCTCCTCTACACGAGCAGTTTCAAAAACAGAATCAATAGTAGCTTGTGAAATCAAAACGTAAAATATTTTTAAAAATTTGAAGTCTGTAAAAGTACACAAATGAATCTTGAAATTTGTTCATTTAACATAAAAAAGCACCTCTTATGAAGTGCTTTTTCTACTAACTAATTAAACTGCATTCTTAATTCAAATCAACTCTTATACCTAGTGAAATGTTATTTTCTTTGATTAAATTATCCTGAAATAGGGGATTTAAATCATATTTTGCATACAAACTAAATTCTCTATAGCCAATATAAGAACTCAGTCCGTAAATAAAATTATTTACATTATAATGTCCTCTTATTGTTGTTTTATAATCTAAATCATCCTGATCAAATTTTAGAATTTGTTTCGATTTTACATTTATTCCAGCATAACCTCCAATCCCAAAACGGAAACTTTTGTGGGTTCTAAAATATGTTTTTCCATTACTTACCTGGGGCTTTGAGAAATCGAATTCTAAATGCAGCGGCAACACGATGTAAACATTTCTAAAACGTGATTCATCAAGATTTATAGCATTGGTTTGCAATTCAGTCTGATCTCCATTTACTACAAAACTCTTGTTATTTGTTGGGCGAATATTATTGTACATTAACGAAAGTCCGTATTTGGCATGTAATAAATTATCGTTTTTCATTAATCTGCTGTTATACGTAAAACCCCATTCATAGAAATGTGAACCTCCAAAACTATAATTAGAATCCTGAAATTTACCATCGACCATCATATTATTTAAACCCATTGCAAATACAAACTGCGAAGTGGTTCTTTTTTCTCCATGAATTGAATCTTTATCACGATCCTTGTCTCTTACATGAAATACAATGCTGTATTTTTTAGTTAATGAATCTTCTTTGATTTTTCCGTCAACTTTCTGCTGAACCAAATCATTAAGTTCATTTTGGGCCTCTGTTACTTTTTCCTCAATAATTGTAGCTCTGGCTTCTGCCAATTCTTTTTTGCGTTTGTCTGCTTGTTCCTGGGTAATTTTCCCTTCAGATAATTGCACGTTTAAAACTTCTACTTCTTCTTTCAAAGCTGCTTTTTCTTCTTTGGTAATCTTCTCGATTTTATTCGCAATTTTTTTTGCTTTCGACTCAAATGTTTCCTGCCCCAGAACCTTACTAACAAATAAGAATATAAGGACAACGAGGTAAAGTGTAAAATTTTTCATGATTGATTGATTTTTAAAATTGATTGTGATTGATGATTGTTTAATTATTAATTGTGAATTACATATTCTATCTCCATCGGGTTAAAACCCGACGCTATAATATGGATCGTTCCTCCGGAACTAAAAATCTATACTCTGTATTCTCTATTCTGTCTCCATCGGGATAAAACCCGACGCTACAATATGGATCGTTCCTCCGGAACTAAAAATCTATACTCTGTATTATGTATTCTGTCTCCATCGGGTTAAAACCCGACGCTACAATATGGATCGTTCCTCCGGAACTAAAAATCTATACTCTGTATTCTTTATTCTATAATCTATATTCTGTATCCTTTAATCTTGTTGATTTCGATTCGCCAAAGCTACTTTTACCGTTTGGTAGTTTTTATTGACTTTTGTAATCATTTTTTCTCTAAACGAAAGCTCTAATTCGCCATCGACCTGATGGAGCAAATCATTAGCATTGATTTTTACTTTTGATTTTGGTTTTACCGAATTCTCTGCAACAATAGTTTTTTCGGCCGATTGCAATAATTGATCTACTGTTTCTTTTTTAGAAGTTTCAACAGCTAAAGATTGATTATTTACAGATTGTTTTTCTTGATTGTTTTTGATGATGATTGAAGACTCCGCTACTTGATTTGATTTGTTTTTAAGGGTTTTAATTGGTTCTACATTAAGATTTTTTTCTTCTTTTACTAAATTCTGATTTATTGTTTTTTCTGAAACTGCAACTTCTGTCTTTACGGGACTTATTACGTTTAAAGCTGGTTTTACAACAGAATCCTTCTGTAAATTCTCTTTGACAACCACTGTGTTTTCTGGTGTTTTAAGGACACTTTTTTCCTGATTAAAAAAGAACGTTCCCACTAATAAAAAACCAACAATACTGGCTGCGATGTACCACCACCTTTTTTTAGAAGTTTGCAGTGAACGAAGTCCAACTGTGGGCTGTTTCTTTTCTTCAGCAACACTAAGCATCGCATCTAATCGATCCCAGGCTTTGTCGCTTGGTTCAATTTTACGTTGGTTTAGTTTTTCACGGAAATCCTTTTCAAAATTATTCGGTTCCATTATCTTGTTTTTTTAAAATAGTAATTTGTGTTTGCAGCATCTTTCTGGCGTGCGATAATTGCGATTTTGATGTTCCCTCATTAATCCCTAACATCTTTGCAATTTCATTATGTTTGTATCCTTCGATGGCGTATAAATTAAAAATCATTTTATATCCGTCTGGTAAAGCATCTATTAAAAACTGAATCTGGTCTATTGAAAACTGACTATCGGTTGCATTAAAACTTTCTTCGACATAAATTTCATCTTCAACAAATTTTACTTTTTTCTGAACTCTTAAATACGATATACATTCGTTCACCATGATTCGGCGAATCCAACCTTCAAAACTTCCTTTATTTTCAAATTTGTTTAAGTTGGTAAACACTTTCATAAAAGCCGTTATCATTACATCTTCTGCCAGTTGAATGTCTTTTATATACTGCCGGCAAACACTTAACATTTTTGAAGAAAACCGACTATAAATTTGCTGTTGCGCTTGTCGATTATTTGCGACAGCCAACTTTATAATTTCGGTTTCTTCCTGATGTAAATGAATAATTTTCATTTATAAGCTTTTGGTTTTTTGGTTTAGTAATGATCTTCTATTAGCATAGACGAGTTAAGTTTTAAAATGGTTGCATCAAAGGGAAAAAAAATCAATAAAAAAATTTCCAAATTCCAAACAACAAAAACAATAAACTGATTTTCAAAGCATTACAATCAATTATCTAATTGACTAATTTTCTAATTATCTCATTATTTTCTACACTCAGGCAAGATAATCTAAATCAAACCCAATCGAAAATAAAAAAACCTTGTACTATTTATAAATAATACAAGGTTTCCTTAATACAATATTTTTAATAGCCACTGGTTGCTAAAATTTTACCAACCGCCACCGCCACCGCCGCCTCCACCGCCTCCGGAGCTTCCGCCACCTGAACTTCCGCTGCTCCAGCTTCCACTGCTTCCGCTGGAACTCGATGAAGAACCTGATGATGATGAAGGAGGACTAGGATCAACTGCTGCACTGCTCACAGAATTTCCAAAACTGGACAGGAACATTGCAGGCTGCATGTAAAACGTATCTTCGCCCTGATACCAAGCAGGATCATATTTGGCTAATTCTAAAATTTCTGCGAATTGTTTTCCCCACTCTATTTCGACTCCCAATGCAATAGCATACGGAAATAATTTTTCGAATAATTGCGGAGTCAGCTCAGGAGGATTCAACATATTCATTCTATCTTTCTCTGCCGTTTGCATATAGTGTTTAAAACCTTCTAATCTATGCAATGCATCAGCACCTTTTTGTGTATACTTTCCTAAAGTTCTTGCGTAAAAAATATACATTAAGAAAACAACACCAATAACAACGATTTGTATCGTGCTTAAAAAAGCAATAGAAACGAAAAATATGAAAAGCGCTGCTGGTAAAATAAAGAAAGTGAGAATACCTCTTAAAACAAGCATTCCAACACCAATCTCTTTTTTTGTAAACCAATAAGTCAGCCCTGAAACCGCAACGATTAGTCCTAAATAAAAAGCATAATTAATATATCCTTTATTATTAGATAGCAACTGATAAGCAAGTCCTGCAATTAAAAAAATAGCAAAACCAAGCCATTTTTTTTGAGTATTGTTTTGGTAAAACTCTTCCAGTTTTATTTGTTTTGTTACCGTTTTAAGCCATTTAGAATATGCTTTTTCAAAAATCTTATAGTTAGAATCGGATACTTTTATTTTATCTTTTTTTGTAAAACCGCTTACTATATCTGATTCTTCTGTACTTAATTTTTGTGATAAATTATTTAAAACCTCGATCTCATAGGTTTGTTTGTTTTTAAAAACTCCATTTTCTACCGTAGACAAAATTCTAATGGCGCCTTTTACAGAAGCATTTATAACAGATGACATATACGCTTTACGCGTAATTTTTCTGTCGTACACATAACCTATAATCGCAGGAGACCAATCGAAAGGCGGCATAAATTCAGGCATCAATGTTTTTTTAACGGGGTCTTTACCGTATTTCTTCCAACTAAAAAAGAAGAAAAGCGACATGCCTATTCCGTAAATAACAGACCACAAATTTGTTTTTATCTGCTTATAAAATGAACTTGCTTCCTGCAAAAAAGTAGGAGGATCAACAATTCCCTTAGGAAATGATGCAGCAACCGTTAAGCCTTCATAATTATTAAGCTGTATTGCAGCAAAACTGGCAACAGTGCGATTCGTATTTAGGGAACTTATACAATCTGACGCTTTAGATCCTGCCGTACCTGTATAACAATGTAAATTTTCGAATGCATTATTTTCTGACGGAAGAGAAATTTCGCATGTTGCTTTATCTATTGGCAAATTCCAGCCATTTCCGGTTACATTCCAATACAACTCATCGTATTTATCAAAATAGCCTACCTGAAAAGGAACGGTATAACTAATTTGATAGTCGTAAATTCCTCTTTCCAGATCGATGTCTTTATTACCTATATAGATTTTCCAGTCACCGGATTCTTCTTTTGTGAAGTAATTTTCTGTGGCACCATCTTTTTTTATGGAGTTTATTTTGTATTTCACATCGATTTGATGGCCGTCTTTATCTCGTCTGCTTAATGGCAAAACCCTTAAAAGTCCGTGCCTGAAATCATTACCTTCGGCATTTATGGTAATGTTTTCGACTACATTGATATTACCGGACTTTTCTATCTTAATTTTAACATCAAAATTTAAAATTCTTTCCTGTGCGTGAGCCTGAAAGAAAACAATAGAAAACAGAACAAAGTATATTTTTCTTAGGAGCATAGTATAATACAATTAAAACTGAACTTTAGGTGTTTCTCTTTGTTTTTCGTCTTCTATTTCAAGGAAGTTTTTCTTTGGAAAACCAAAAGAATTCGCCACAATATTGCCTGGAAAAGATTCTACAGCAATATTGTAATCCCTAACAGTTGCATTATAATATCGTTTTGATCGTTCTACTTCGGTTTCGATTTCGCTCAATTCTTCCTGTAAACTCAAAAAATTGGTATTGGCTTTTAAATCGGGATAATTTTCTGCAAGGGCAAAAATAGTTCCCACAGCATTACCTAGCTTCTTGTCGAATTGCAATTTTTCATCTGCACTACCAGCATTTAAGGCTTGATTACGCAAAGTTACAATATTGGCAAGTGTTTCTTTTTCGTGGGTTAAATATCCTTTAACGGTTTCAACCAGATTCGGAATTAAATCAAATCGTTTTTTTAGAATAACATCGATTCCGCTTAATGCTTCCTGAAGCATATTGCGTTTAGATACAAAGCTATTGTAAAGTATTATCAGGTAACCACCTAAAATAACAACTAGCGAAAGTATTACGAGTAAAATAATCATATTTCATTATTAAATTAATGTCCAATTTAACAATAAAAATATTAAGAATAGAGGATGAAATTATTTTTTTCTCTCGATTACGTAGTTTACCATTAAAGTAAGGGCATCTTTGAACTCAGAATCCGGGAAATTTTCTAATAATGCAAGTGCTTCCTGCTGAAATTGCACCATTTTATTTTCGGCGTAAGCCAAACCATTATTATCTTTTACAAAAGCAATCACTTCTTTTACGCGCTTTTTGTCTTTATTATGGTTTTTGATGGAGTGGATCAGCCATTTTTTTTCCTGTGGAGTACAGGTATTTAAAACATGAATTAAAGGCAAAGTCATTTTTTGTTCTTTAATATCGATTCCGGTTGGTTTACCAATTGCTTCTTCGCTATAATCGAATAAATCGTCTTTGATTTGAAAAGCCATCCCGATAAGTTCGCCAAACTTACGCATGCTCTCTACTTTATTATCATCTTCAATTACTGATTTGGCACCAAGAGCACAACAAGCGGCAATAAGTGTTGCGGTTTTTTTTCTGATGATTTCGTAGTAAACATCTTCTGTAATATCAAGTCTTCTGGCTTTTTCGATCTGCAGTAATTCTCCTTCGCTCATTTCGCGAACAGCGACAGAAATGATTCTTAGTAAATCGAAATCACCGTTATCTATAGATAGCAATAATCCTTTAGACAATAAATAATCTCCAACCAAAACGGCAATTTTATTTTTCCAAAGAGCATTAATAGAGAAAAATCCGCGACGGCGATTACTATCATCTACCACATCATCGTGTACCAAAGTTGCAGTATGAATAAGTTCGATTACCGAAGCACCACGATAGGTTCTTTCGTTTACAGTGCCTTCTGAAACCATCTTTGCGGTTAAAAAAACAAACATCGGACGCATTTGTTTTCCTTTTCGGTTTACGATATAATACGTAATACGGTTCAGTAAAGCCACTTTTGAAGTCATCGATTCATGGAACTTTTTTTCAAAAAGTTCCATCTCGTTAAAAATGGGCTGTTTTATTTGAGAAGTAATATTCATTTCGATCCCAAATATACTATTTTAAATAAAAAAACGTTGTGTATTTTAGGTTAGTATATCAATAATTTATAGAATAATTAAGAAAACACTCCTAAAACATTGTCAATTTACCTGCCAATTTGAATCCATCAAATTAAAAGAAAATTGAACATCAATATATTTTCAAAAAAGATTGTCCCAAAAAATCAGCATCCTTTTTGCCCAAAAAAAAGCATTAAGAACAAGAATCAATCTCGTTTTTAATGCTTTAGTTATGAAATTTTTCTAAGGAAAATGTTTAAGGTTGATGATTTCCTGAGGGAATTACATTTCTGCTTCCTTGTTGGCTAATTGCCCACAAGCGGCATCAATATCTTTTCCTCGGCTGCGACGTACTTTACAAACTACTCCTATATTCTCTAAAGCTTTTATGTAAGCCAAAATAGATTCTTCGGATGCTTGCTGGAATTCTCCATCATCAATAGGATTGTATTCTATTAGATTTACTTTACATGGTACATATTTACAAAACTTCACCAAAGCATCAATTGAAGCTTTATCATCATTGATTCCTTTCCAGACTACATATTCGTATGAAATTTTATTTTTTGTTTTTCTGTACCAATATTCTAATGCTTCTCTTAAATCTGCCAGCGGGAAGTTTTTACTAAAAGGCATGATTCGAGCACGAATTTCATCAATCGCAGAATGCAGCGAAACTGCCAATTTGAATTTTACATCATCATCAGCCATTTTCTTGATCATTTTTGGAATTCCTGACGTCGACACCATAATACGTTTTGGCGACATTCCTAATCCTTCCGGAGAAGTAATCATATCAATAGCTTTAATGACGTTGTTATAATTCATTAAAGGTTCTCCCATTCCCATAAAAACAATATTCGAAAGCGGATGATTGTGATACAAACGACTTTCTTTATCTATTGCAATAACCTGATCATAGATTTCTCCGGCTTCCAGATTTCGCATTCTTTTTAAACGTGCGGTAGCACAAAAATTACAATCTAAACTACAACCCACCTGACTTGAAACACAAGCTGTTGTTCTTGTATCAGTAGGAATCAAAACAGATTCAACCACAAGACCGTCATGCAAACGAACTGCATTTTTTACAGTTCCGTCGCTGCTGCGCTGCATGGTATCAACCTTGATATGATTGATAACGAAATTATCTTCGAGCATAGAACGCGTTGTTTTAGCAACGTTCGTCATATCTTCAAAACTATGTGCTCCTTTACTCCATAACCATTCATAGACCTGATTTCCGCGAAAAGCTTTGTCATTATTAGCGACAAAAAAATCTCGTAACTGATCTTTTGATAAGGCTCTTATGTCTTTTTTCTCAATTTGCATGGTGCAAATTTAAGTATTTGTTCATTTCTAATGGTATAAAGTACCTCACAATCTTAAAAAATGATTCAATTACAAAAAATATCATTTTAAATAACTGAAAATTATAGGCTTCTTGTAAGTTTTTATTTCTTAAAGAGAAAGATGAAAACGTTTTAGCTATAAATAGAATTTTAATACAATTTTAACAATGATTTTTATCATATCCTTTTCTGCGTATGCACAATACTTTTGGTCTAAGAAATAATACCACTTATTAGTTGCAAAATACTAATAAATCAATTCCATACTTGAATGATAACCCAATGCATCATAGAATGAAAACAATTCCATCACTACAATCAATTTTATTGGCAATGTTATTTACCACATTGTCATTACACACAAATGCCCAAAAAAACTACACGGTAAATAAATCAACTTTTGAAGTTGCCGGAACTTCCACTGTGCACGATTGGGTAATGAAATCTACAGAAGGAACTGGTACTGCCAATCTAACAGTTAAGGATTCTAAACTCGCCGAAGTAAATAGCCTGACTATTACTTTAATGGCTGAAAGCTTAAAAAGCAGCAAAACAAGCATGGATAAAGTGGCTTACGAAGCTTTAAATACAGAAACAAATCAAACTATCGAATACGTTTTAAGATCTGCAGAAAAAATCGATGAAACAACCTGGACTCTAACCGGAATTTACACCATTGCAGGTGTCAGCAAAGAATACAAAACTCAGGTAAAGGTAATTGCAGATGGCGGCACTTTTACTTTACAGGGATCTAATCAAATTACTTTTGGTGATTTTGAAATGACACCTCCAAAGGCAGCACTTGGAGTTGTTAAAACAGGAAAAGACTTAACTGTAATCTTCAATATTATTTTAAGCTAAGGAATTCTGAAAATCCAAAACAAACTGATATTTAAGTTAACCAAAAATTAATCTATTTAAAAACGATTACTCAAAAACCTCATAAATAATAAATTAATAAAATTTATTATCGATTTTAAGGATATTTCAGCAAAAAGAAAACGTTGTAGTTATTAAATACATTTTTAATAAAATTTTAACAATGACTTTTATCATATAATTAACTTTTTAATGCCCCTACATTTGACACAAGTTAAAGCATTAGTACTAAAAATAAAATTAACTCAGAAATCTAATATTTCAAACTACAAATAATTGTGAAAACTACAAAAATAAAATTACTAGCATTTGTTATCTCCTTTTTAGGAATAACTACAATTGCAACAGCTCAAAAAAGTTATACACTAGATAGTAAATCTACATTTTCAGTTGCAGGAACATCAACCTTACATGATTGGGAAATGAAATCAGCATCAGGAACAGGAACTGCAAACCTGGCCATTGCAAATTCTAAACTTACGGACATAGAATCTTTATCTATAACCCTTTTAGCAGAAAGTGTAAAAAGTGAGAAAAAAAGCATGGATAAAGTAGCTTATGAAACTTTAAAAACGGATAAAAATAAAAACATCAAATATGTTCTTAAATCTGCTGAAAAAGTAAATGAAACTACATGGGAATTAACTGGAACGTATACCATTGCAGGAGTGAGCAAATTACTTAAAACGACTGTAAAAACAACTGTTACAAAAGACGGACTAAACTTGCAGGGAACGAACAAAATCACTTTTACTGAGTTTGGAATGAAAACTCCCACTGCAATGTTAGGCACCATTAAAACTGGTCAGGATCTGACCTTAAAATTTAATTTAAACTTTAATTTATAATAACCATGAAAAAAATCTATCTACTATTTATAGCATTAGCAAGTACGTTTGCTGTAAATGCACAACAACTTAGCTTTGGACATATTCAAAACCAGGTTCCTCGTGATCAAAGAGCTATTAATGTGTTCGATGTTAGAAAAGATACCACAGCTTATAAAGGTATTAGTATTGACTTAGGTGGTGCATTTGCATTACAATTTCAAGCTATAAATTCGTTCAATGACCAAAAAGATTTAACAGGAGCAAATGCTGGTTATAGATTAAATAATCTAACGAACGACTTTAATTTACCTAATGCTAATATGACAATAGGTGCGCAATTAGCAGATGGAGTACGTGTAAACTTAGATCTCTATCTTGCTTCTAGACACCACCATGAAACTTGGGTACAAGGTGGATACTTGCAAATCGACAAACTAGATTTCATAAAAAAAGGTCTTTTGGAAGATGTTATGAAATATACGACCATTAAAATAGGTCAAATGGAAAACAACTATGGAGATGCGCATTTTAGAAGAAGTAACAACGCTTACACCATCACAAATCCTTTTATAGGAAACAATATCATGGACGCTTTTACAACTGAAATGGGAGCTGAAATATATTATAACAGAAACGGTTTTGTTAGTATGATTGGAGCAACAAACTCTAAACTGAATCAAAATGTACAAGAAGTTATTCCAGGACCTACAACTGCTGTTACCCCAGATCAAAATACAACTATTAGCCCTACAATTTTGGCTAAATTAGGTTGGGACAAGCAAATCGATAGTGATTTAAGAATTAGACTTACAGGATCTTACTATCATACAGCAAATTCTAGCGGAAACTTATATTCTTCAGATAGAGCAGGAAGCCGTTTTTATAGTGTTATGACACATGCCGGAACAATTGGTTATCCTACTGCAAATGTCTTAGATTCTGAAACTAACAAAGACACTGGTAGATTTAATCCAGGATTTGGAAACTGGGCAACTTCTTACATGATCAACCCTTTTGTAAAATATAAAGGATTTGAATTCTTTGGTACATTAGAGTTTGCTTCTGGAGGTGATTACAAAGGAACAGATGACACTCGTAAAGTCAACCAATATGTTGGAGATTTAGTGTATCGTTTTGGAAGCCATGAAAATTTATATGTAGGTGCAAAATATAACTTAGTAGATGGAAAATTAAGAAATTCTGATGCTGAAGCTGTTCAGGTAAATAGATTCGAAGCTGCTGCAGGTTGGTTTATGACTAAAAATATCCTTGCTAAACTTTCATACGTACAACAAAACTACAAAAATTACCAACAATTTGGTAACGTAGGTGGTGTTTCTATGCCAAATGATTTATACGGTGGCAAATTTGAAGGATTAATGTTTGAAGCTACAATTTCATTCTAAAAAAAAAATGAAAACAAGATTTTCAATCTTAATTATGGGTTTAGTTCTTTTCTTTTTTTTCGGAAGTGCTAAACCCACTTTTTTAACAGAAGATACAACGCTGGTAATAAATAAAATTAAAATAGAAATCACCGGAGTATCTACAGTTGGAAAATATAATTGCTCGAATACATTTTCAAAAAAAGATACTGTTTTCCTGAATTCGAGCAAAAAAAACAACTTTAATACTGAAATCAAAATGTCGGATTTTGATTGTGGAAACAAAATCATGACTAAAGATTTACAAGGAACAGTAAAAGTAAAAACGTTTCCTAACAGTACTGTAACGATTACAGATGTAAGACAATTTGGTAAAAATTACAAATGTAACCTTACCTTTTTAATAACAAACAAAACACTTAAGTACAAAGATTTTATATTGTACAGCTCTGACAATAAAGTTCAGGGATCACTTAATTTAAATTTTTCTGATATAGAATTAGAACCTCCCGTAAAAATGGCGGGATTAATAAAAGTTAGAGATGAAATCGTAGTTAATTTTAGTTTATATAAAAACTAAAAATCTAATTTATAATTTCACTTTAAATTTGTTTTCATGTTTGATTTATTGTTAAAGGTATCTTGTGGCGAGATACCTTTTTTTTTATTTTACAAATTTCATAGTATTTTTTTAGATCTTAAAATTTGGCACGAGAATTGTCTTAGCCTCGAAAGGAAAATAATCTTACAAAGAGCTCAGTCATTTTAAAATGTGTATCTTTATTTTTCAGCTTTATAACCTTTAAAATTTATCAACCTAAAAAAAAATCATTCATTATGAAAAAACAAATTTTAAGCTTAGCTGTCGTGGCTTTATTAGCATTCGCTGTTCAATCTTGCGAAAAGAAAGAACCAAAACCGGGAGAAGATGAATTGACTCTTGGAAACAAAGTAGATACTTTGACAACAGATATTGAAGAAGTAAAAGACAGTGCAGTCATTAAAGCCGAAAATGCTGCTGCAAACGCTAAAGAAGCCTCTCAAAATGCAGTTCAGGATGTAAAAGATGCTACCAAAAAAACAGCAAATGATGTAGAAAACGCTGCTAAAAAAACAGCTACTGATGTAAAAGAAGCTTCTCAAAAAGCAGCTACTAAAGCCGAAGCAGCTGCAAAAGCAGCCAAAGACGGAACAGTAAAAACTGCTAAAGATGTAAATGAAGCTTTGAAAAAATAGTTTCCTTTTATTTTAAAATTAAAACCATCCACCGCTGTGGATGGTTTTTTTATGCAAAAAAGCAAAGCAATATTTTTTGTATTTTTGCTGTTCAAATTTACAATACTACAATATGCATTTTATATCACAAGAATTAGAAGATTATATCGAACAACATTCTGAAAACGAACCGGAATTATTAGCGAAACTTAACAAAGAAACGTACCAGAAGATACTTTTACCAAGAATGTTAAGCGGACATTTTCAGGGTCGTGTATTAAGTATGCTGTCTAAACTGATTCGTCCGGTAAATATTCTTGAAATTGGTACTTATACAGGTTATGCTGCTTTGTGTTTGTGCGAAGGAATGCAGGAAAACGGACAATTGCATACTATTGACATTAAAGAAGAATTGGTTGATTTTCAGCGTAAATATTTTGATGCATCGCCTTGGGGAAAACAAATTTTTCAACATTTAGGTGAAGCCGTTGATATTATTCCGGATCTTGATGTGAAGTTTGATTTGGTTTTTATTGATGCCGATAAAGAAAATTATCTGAATTACTGGGAAATGATTGTTCCGAAAATGAATAAGGGCGGAATTATTTTATCTGATAATGTTTTGTGGAGCGGAAAAATCCTGGAACCTGTTCACCCTAATGATGTGAGTACAAAAGTACTTTTAGAATATAACTTACTTTTAAAAAATGATCCCAGAGTAGAAACGGTTTTATTGCCTATTCGTGATGGGCTGACGGTTAGTAGGGTGCTTTAGAAAAAGATTCTCAGTTTCTGAGATGCTGAGATGCTAAGTTATTTTTAAATTACGAAACTTAGAACCTAAGTATCTCAGCAACTTAGAATCTTTAAAAAAATTATCCCGGAAAATATTGTGGCTTTAGTTTTCGATAGACTAAATAAATCAAGAACCCGAAAAGTGCTCCAAAGAAATAACCAGTTAAGATATCTCCAGGATAGTGCAATCCTAAATAAATCCTACTATAAGCGAAAATTAATGGCCATAAAAATAAGAATCCTAAATACTTGAAATAGCGTTTTAGAACCAAAAATAAAAAGGTGGCCACTGCCATAGTATTTGCTGCATGTCCTGAGAAAAAACTATAGGAATTACGAACCTGAACAACACGTATGATCGAATTGATATCAGGATTATTACAAGGACGCAAACGTTGAAAAGTATGTTTGAACAAATTGGTTGTCTGATCTGTAAAAGTGATCAAAATCGCTATAAAAAGTAGTACATACAAGGTTTGCTTTCCTCCTATTTTTTTATAGATGACATAAAACATTAATAAAAAAAGTGGTGTCCAATTTAACTGATTGGTAATAATAAGCCAAAATTTATCGAATGCTTCAGATCCTAAACTGTTAAGGTATACCAATAAATTGATATCTAATTCTTTTATTCTTTCAAGCATTATAATTGGCGTTTTACAGGTCCTGAGATAGAATCGATATCTTCTTTTACTTTATCTATTTCTGTGGCCGTATCACCTAACATGTTTGATGTTAAATTTGTACTGTCTCCTAATAGATTTGTTTTGGCATCGTTAATCTGAGCATTAATATTACCTGTGATACTATTTAAAGCATTCTGGTCAAGACCATTGGCCTCAGCTCCTTTTTGAATTTCACTTTTAATATCATTGGTTGCATTTTTTAGTTGCGCCATTGCTTTACCCATTGTACGGGCAATTTCTGGCACTTTGTCTGAACCAAAAAGCATTAGTACTATAAACAGTATAAAAACTAGTTCTCCTCCTCCTATACCAAACATATCTTTTATTTTAGTGTGCCACAAAGATATTAAATTTTGTAGCTGTGAGTTTTAAAATTTACTTAAAAAAAAAAGACTCCTTTCAGAGTCTTTTAGGTTTATTATTAGTCAAATTTAGACTTTACTTCTACTTTTGGCCAGGAATTATTGGTCACATCAATATCAGCAGTCATTAATTTTGGATCTATCTGAATGCTTTTTATCGCTTTTGAAGTTGCATAAACTTTCTTTGCGGTATCATTACTTTTTCTCCAGATTTGAGCCGGATACTGGTAATTGTCTTTTGTTCCGTCTTCGTAAGTAATCTCTACCAGAATTGGCATAATCATTCCGCCTGGTTTGTTGAATTCTACTTCATAGAAATATTTAGGCGATTTAAGTTCTGCTTTTTCCTGAGCTGTAAAGGTTTGGCTTACGTAATCAGCCAATGATTTTACATCTTCTACTTTTAAAGCTTTTTTGCTCGAATTATTTACCTCTGCATTATCTCCTGCCACTAAATAAACAAATGGTCCTTTTTCGAAACCAAAGCGTCCTTTTCTAACTTTTACATCTTTAAGATCGGCTGTTGGAGTTTCAGAAACATAATATTGTTTTACATCTTTGATACCGATATCGACAAAATCTGTTGAGTAAAACCATCCTCTAAAAAACCAGTCAAGATCTACGGCAGAGGCATCCTCCATAGTTCTAAAGAAATCTTCAGGGGTTGGGTGTTTGAACTTCCATCTGTTTGCATAGGTTTTAAAAGCATAGTCAAACAGTTCTCTTCCCATTACTACTTCTCTTAAAATATTAAGTCCTGTAGCCGGTTTTCCGTAAGCATTATTTCCAAATTGATGAATCGTTTCAGAGTTTGACATAATAGGTTCTAAAAACTTTTGATCACCACTCATGTAAGGAACGATATTTTTTGCAGGACCACGTCTTGACGGGAAATTTGGATCTAATTCCTGCTCTGCCAAATACTCTAAAAATGAATTCAAACCTTCATCCATCCAGCTCCATTGACGCTCATCAGAGTTTACAATCATTGGGAAAAAAGTATGTCCTACTTCATGAATTACCACACCAATCATTCCGTTTTTAACTTCTTTACTGGTCACTCCGTTTTCGTCAGGACGACCAAAATTCCAACAAATCATTGGGTATTCCATACCTTGATCTTCTGCAGAAACTGATACTGCTTTTGGATAAGGATAATCGAACGTGTGTGATGAATAACTTTTTAAGGTATGAGCCACAACCATTGTTGATGTTTCTCCCCAAAGCGGATTTGCTTCTTTCGGATAAAGAGATTCGGCCATAACTACTTTGTTACCAATCTTTACCGCCATTGCATCGTAAATAAATTTTCTTGAAGATGCAATACCGAAATCACGTACATTTTTTGCACTAAATTTCCATGTTTTTTTCTTTTCAGAGAAACCTTTTTCCGCTGCTTCAGCTTCTGCCTGCGTTACAATTACAACAGGTTTATCAAATGATTTTTGAGCTTGCTCGTAACGTCTTACCTGTTCTGGTGTAAAAACTTCGCTTCTGTTGGTTAATTCTCCTGTAGCATCTATTACATGATCTGCAGGAACTGTAATGTTTACATCAAAATTTCCAAAAGGCAAAGCAAATTCTCCGCTTCCCCAGAACTGCATATTCTGCCAGCCTTCAACATCATTGTAAACGGCCATTCTTGGGTAAAACTGTGCAATTACGTATAATTTGTTTCCGTCTTTTTCGAAGAATTCATAACCTGAACGTCCGCCTTCTTTTCTGTAATTATTTACATTGTACCACCATTTTATAGCCATTGAAATTTTTTCACCAGGCTTTAAAGGTGTTACAAGATTAATGCGCATCATCGTTTCGTTGATGGTGTACGACATTGGACTTCCTTTTGAATCTTTTACAGATTCGATATTAAAACCACGCTCCAGATCTTTCTTTAAATATTTGCTCGAAAAACCTTCAAGTGGAAAAACCTGATTAATTTTTTCGCTTTCGGCCAAAGAGGTCTGAGTTTTTGCTTTTGCCTGATTCTGATCCAACTGAATCCATAAATACTCTAAACTATCCGGTGAATTGTTTGAATACGTAATAACCTCAGAACCGTTTATTTTTGAATTTTTATCGTCTAATTCAATATCAATTTTATAATCTGCCTGTTGCTGATAATATGCCGGTCCCGGAGCTCCGGAAGCTGTACGAAACATATTAGGTGTTGCTAACAAATCATACATTTGGCTGAATTTGTTCGTATCGTACTTTCCTTGTTGTTTTGGAGTAATTGTTTTTTCCTGAGCAATTAAGATTGCAGGAAAAATCAATAATAATGAAAGCTTTTTCATAAATTTTTAATGGTAATTATATCAGGGTGTGAAAATAACAATTAAAATAATAATTTTAACTATCATTTAGTACTTTAACAATTCTTTCCTTGAAGATTCTGTAAAAAGAACACTCTTTTTGGTGCCAAATGCTGAAATATGTGTAATGTTCTGCTGTTCGGCATTCCAATCTACTAAAATAGTATTTAGAATTTCGATTGTTTTGAATGTATTAATATCTTTTATTCTGGAATAACAAACCAAAACATCGTTTGACTCTACTTCTTTAGATAAAAAAGTAATGGGTTTTGACTGACCGTTTATTTTTATAGCAAAATTTTCAGAAAGATATTTTTTTAATAAATCAATATCAGCCTGAGTCTCTTTATCAGTACCAACGAAGGTTTTTTGATGGTATTTCTTTTCCATCCCGTTATTCAAATCATCAATAAAAATTCGGGAAGTAATTTGAATCATCTTCTTTTCGGCAGCATAATTAACCTGAAAAACTCCCATGTAAAATTTATGGAATGAAAATGCTGTGAGCGATAAAAACAGTATTACTATAAAAAAATAAGTTAATCTTTTTTTCATTTCCCGGCAACCTTCACTTTTTTGAATTCCTGATTTTTAGTGATCAGAAAATCCATTAATTCAAACTTTTCTTCTTGTTTTAAATGTTTTTTAGATTCCGGATCTACAGCACAAAACAACAGAAATATATCTACTTCTTCTTTCTTCAATTTTAATGTATCTGTATAAAAATCTGGTGTAAAATTGGCTTTTGCATACATCGTAAAAGCAAAATCGCTCGCTTCTTCTTCTGGCACTACATCAACATCTTTCTTTCTCATTAATTTTTTTGCGTCTTTAAATATTCGCACAAAATCAACTCCATTTTCAATTGTTCCATCGTAAATAAACCTGTTTTTTGGAGACGACTTTTCATCATCAACAAATTTAGTATCTACTATAGCCTGACTATTTTTATCAAATGCTTTTACTTTTAAATCTTTATGAACTACTACCTCTTTTAACTGATTGCTTACCAGATCCATCTGTATTAAGAAAAGTCTGTCGGCACAATTTTTTTCTGTTAAAACGATTTTTTTAGACTGAAAAGCCATACTTGTGATCAGTAAAGTATCTTTTGGTTTTGCCATAATATCAAACAAACCATTTGAACTGATAAAGGTTCTGATATTGGCATTTAAATTCATCACATAACCACTTTCGAGAGTTATAGAATCATTCACAACTTGTCCATGTAGCGGCTTCCTTGAATTATTTTGCCCCAGTGCAATCTGGCAAAATAAGCACACAACGAGTATTCCTAGTTTATTTTTCATTTTCGAGAATTGTTAGATATTTTCTTGCTAAATCTGTTATTAAAAACATACTCATCGTTTTGTTCTTTGTATCCAAAGATACGGCAAATTCAGGATCATCTACACAATATAATTGAAATCCTTTGATATCTGCCACCGGAATTTTTAATCTTTCTGTGTAATAATTCTCATCAAAAAGGTATTCAATTTTCCTGAAAAGCATCTCTTTTTTCTCTACATTTACTTCTTTCTTCAGCATTGCAGTTCGCCCGGAAATTGCGTTAAGTAACATATCTCCAGGAGTTGAAGTAGCGGTATATACTTTTCTTTCGGCCGGGGTGTATTTTTTTTGACCGTACGGAATCACACCTAAATTCTCTGCTGTAATACCCCCATTATCATTTACAATTACTTCTTTCAGTTCTATTTCCTTAGCTGACATTTTGATTATAACAGAAGCTGAATTTAAGTCCTCAAATGTAATTCTCCGTTTAAAAGGCTCTAAATTAACAGCCGAAAAAACCAGAACATCGCCTTCTCTTACCACAATAGTAAACACACCCGCTGCATTTGATACAGCCGTAACCTGAGTTGTATTATTAATAATATTTACCCCTTCGACATTCGACGATTGTTCAAATATTTGTCCGGTAATTTCTTTTGAAGTATTGTTTTGACCAAAACCAATCTGAACTGTCAATAAAAAAAGTATTATTTGTAAAATCCTATTTATTCTCACGTTCAATTATTTCTTTATATTTTACAGCTAATTCTCCTAATAAGAACTCTGTTGAAGTTTTGTTTTTAGAATTCAAAATTACTGTGAATTTATCGTTTTCGACTGCATAATATTCAAAACCTTTTACATATTCTGCCGGAATTTTCAATCGGTCAATAAAATGCTCCAGCGTGAACATGCGTTCTAAAAGCTTTAAGAAAAATTCTTTTTTCTCAACCGCCAATTCTTTTTTAAGCATTGCCGTACGACCGGAAAGAAAATTCAATAACGGATCTGCAGAAACTGATCCTCCGGCCATACCTCCTGCGTTTGCAGTGGCATTTAATGCAGTTGCAGTATGCAATTTCCTTTCTGCCTCTGTATATGTTTTTTGATTTCCGGGAATAATACCCAAAGCAACAGCATTTATACCATTATAATTCTTAATAACAACTTCTTGCAATTGATGCATTACTACATTAAGTCTCACGGAGAAATTGATATCAGAAAAATTTTCCTGTTGCAACAAAACTCTGTTTTCTTTGAATTGTATCGACGAAAAAACAATTTCATCGCCTGGTTTTGCAGCAATCGAAAAAGCTCCCAAATCATTGGTTGTAGTCATGACCTCTGTCTGTGCATTAATAACATAAACACCTTCTAAGTCGGTACTGTTTGCAGTTATTCGCCCATTAAACGCAGTTCTTTCTTCAGCTTGAGACCAACCGGCCTGAACTGTAACAAACATCAAAACACATATAGCCTTATGAATCAAAATGACAAAAAATTAGAGATTTTCTTAAAGGTGTAAAAATATCTTAATGTATTGCAAATTTAGTATTAAGGACATGGTAAAAATATGTTAATTAAAGTTTATGTACCACTAGTAAAAAGAGACTTTTTAATATCTTTAACCTCATCAATTTGAGTTTAAATTTTATGAAAAGCATTATCATTGCCAGCACTTCTACTCTTCACGAAGGCACTTACTTAGAGTACTTACTTCCAACATTACAATCTCATTTTAAAGATTGCAAAAGCATTTTATTTATACCATATGCGCGTCCGGGCGGCATTTCGCATGAGGATTATACCAGCAAAGTTTCTGAAGCTTTTGCATCAATAAATATTTCTGTTAAAGGAATTCATGAATTTGAAGATACCGGAGATGCAATCAAAAATGCCGAAGGAATATTTACAGGAGGAGGAAATACTTTTTTACTCGTTACACAATTGTACAAACACAATGTGATGCAAATTCTCGCAGAAACTGTGAAAAACGGAACTCCATATCTGGGAACAAGTGCAGGATCCAATATTTGCGGCTTATCCATGCAAACCACGAATGATATGCCTATCATTTACCCTCCAAGTTTTCAGACCTTGGGACTGATTCCTTTTAATTTAAATCCTCATTACTTAGACCCTGACACGCAATCTAAACATATGGGAGAAACACGCGAAACAAGAATCAAAGAGTTTCATGCTTTTAATGCCATTCCTGTTTTAGGTTTAAGGGAAGGAAGCTGGCTTGAAGTAAAAGGTGATAAAATCACTTTAAAAGGAAATTTATCGGCGCGTTTGTTTTTACAAAATGAAACACCGAAAGAATTAAAAACAGAAAGTGATTTAAGTAGTCTAAAATAAAGTTTCCTTTTTAACCATTAAGATATTAAGAAAAATTAAGTTCAATGTTAGTAACTAACTTTTCAAATTAAAATATTAAGTTCAGTCCTTAATAAGCTTAATATCTTGATGGTAAAAAACAAAAAATCCCCAAACAAATTGTTTGAGGATCTTGAAGAGCGAAAGACGAGGCTCGAACTCGCGACAACCAGCTTGGAAGGCTGGAGCTCTACCAACTGAGCTACTTTCGCATTAACAGGGTGCAAATATAAATAATTAAATGGTTTAAAAAAATAAAAAACAATAATTATTTAACTTTGATAAAAAAACCGAAATAATGAAATTCCGGTCTTTTAGAGCGAAAGACGAGGCTCGAACTCGCGACAACCAGCTTGGAAGGCTGGAGCTCTACCAACTGAGCTACTTTCGCATTACTGTGGTGCAAATATAAAAATAAAGTTAAGTTCAAAACAAGCTTTTTCGCAAAAAAATTCAATAAAAAACAACAATAATTTATAAGACATTTAAAACTAAAAAGTTATAACATCATTTTTTTTCAAAAAAACAGCAACATTATTAAATAATAGCACCAAAAAAGCTGAGATCGCCTGACAACTGATTAGTAAAAAATAAAAAAAGCAGACGGTTACCTCTTTCAATACTATAATTAAAAAACCAAAGTAGATTTTGATTTATTTGGTAATAAAAATTTAATAGGAATTATTTCCTTATTCAATAAAATCAATGTTATATTTGCCCAGCAAAATCGGGAACAGATTTCTTTAATGACTGCAATACAAACGCATCTAAAAAAAGATTTTAAAAAAGACTTCAATTATGGATTGCAAAACCTACTGCAATTCAAAAAAGTTGGCCTGATTTTAGCATCAAAACTGCCACAAATGGCTTTTATATAAAAAAATGGAACGCCAACCCAAGGGCAAACTATTAAATAAAAAAAAGAACATTATTTAATGTTTAAAAAACACAGAATGAACAAACTTTACTTCTTATTAGTAATATTACTTTTTATTGGCTGCAAGAAAGATGCTCCAAAAATCATTCCTGCCGTGGTAAAAAAAACCGCACCAGCTATCATACTTACTGATGAACGAAAAGTAGCAATAGATACTGCACTTATTGGTACTTTTAAAAGCGAAACACTTAAACAGTTTTATAATTCATCTGAAAACAAAACGGTTTGGGGAAACTTAAAAAAGAGAACTTACGTTTTATCTCAATTATCAAAAGCCGAAGAATTGGGTTTAGATCCTGAAGATTACAAAGCCTCTAAGCTAAAAAAGTTCGAAGAAAAAATTGCGTCTTTAAGCGATACTGACCTTGCGACGTACGACATACTTATTACTTATAATTTTGAAAAATATTTAAATCATCTCTATAAAGGCAAATTAGATCCTAAAAAACTATATAACGATTGGAATTTAGAGGAAAAAACTTTTGATGTAAATAATGTTCTTATAAAAGCTTTTAATAAAAATAAATTAGATAGCGTGGTTGATAACATTCAATCAAAGGCGTATATCTATAAACAGCTTTTAAAGTCACTTGAAATTATTAATACTTTTCCCGATGATGATATCAAAAATATTGAATCTGCAGAAAAAATCACTTTAAACGACACCAATGCAGCTTTGATAAACATCAAAAAAAGACTTATTTATTGGCAAGACATGCCTAAAAAAGACAGTCTGACCAAAATTTATGATCAAAAAACTTTTGAGTCTATAAAGAAATTCCAGGAAAGACATGGCTTAGCTTCTGATGGCGTAATTGGCGCCGGGACCATTAGCGCTTTAAATTATTCTAAAGAAAAAAGAAAGCAACAAATTATCGCCAACTTAGAGCGTTGGAGATGGTATACTAATGATTTAGCCGAAAACTATTTCATCATAAACATTCCGGATTACAGCCTGAATGTAGTCGAGAATCAGGACACTACTTTGGTTCGCAATGTTGTTGTAGGAACCAGTAAAAGAAAAACACCTATTATAACATCTACGCTAAAAACGGTTGTTTTTAATCCTACATGGACCGTTCCGCCAACGATATTAAAAGAAGATGTCGTTCCGGCAATGAAACGAAATCGCAATTACTTAGCCAATAAAAACATTACTATATATGATACTGCCGGAAACGCAGTTGACCCTAACAACTGGAACGAAAACAGACCCGGAAACTATCGTTATGTACAAAGCCCAGGTTATAATAATGCTTTGGGGTTAATGAAAATTCTATTTCCAAATCATCATAGTGTGTATTTACACGATACCAATCATCGTAACAATTTTGGAAGAAGCAATCGTTCGTTGAGTTCCGGATGTGTGCGCGTGGAGAATCCTCTGGAATTGGCCGAACATATCTTAAACGATTCAGAGAAATGGTCAAAAGACAGAATCGATACGATCATTGCCTCAAAAAAGACAACGAGTATCAGAATTACAAAAAAATATGCCTTATATCAGTGGTACTGGACGGCATGGAGCAAAAAAAATCAGCTCATTTTCAGAGCTGATATTTATAATCTTGATTCGAATTTGTATGCTAAACTAAGAAATTAATCTTTGCTCCATCGCAAAACTTCTTGACGGATGGTAGATATACAAACACGATTTATTTTTTATTAGTTCTATTATTTCATCCGTCAATTCGACTGGAAGAGCTGGACATCCCTGGCTTCTGCCTAATCTTTTATGATCTCTGATAAAAGATTCAGAAACATAATCGGCACCATGCATTACAACTCCCCTTTGACGGGCATTACTGTTGATTCCGTTTTCTAAACCATCTAAACGCAAAGAAGCTCCGTGTTTTCCCTGATAAATTTCTCCTGTTGCATAAAAACCTAAACTGCTTTTAAAAGATGAATTTGAATTCGAAAAGTTCGATGCAAATTCCTCTCCGGTATTTCTTCCGTGAGCAACTAAAGAATTAAACAGGACTGTATTTGTTGTCAAATCAATTACCCAAAGGCGTTTTGTATTTGATGACAAACTAAAATCAATAACAGTTAAAATATCTTTCTGGATAACTCCTTTTTCTTTTAATAAATAAAACCCTTTTAAGGCCTCAGAAAAAGTTTTAAGCCCTGGCAAATTAAAATTGTTAGAATTTAGCATATGATAAACACTTTCAATTTTTGCTTCGACAGTAAATTTTTCAACTTTAGCAATACTTTTTGTAGTTGCTTCTTTAATTTCGGGAGTGTTATTTGAATCTTTACCAAAAGATAATAGCAAAAACACTAGCAATGGATAAATTTTGTAAATCATTGAATTTCTTTAGGTTAATAAAAAATCTGGGTAGGGCAAAAGTATAAATATTTTTACGCTCTCAAAATATTAGCCTGAAAATCAAGGCTTTTTTGTTGAAATTTTAACATTATTAACATAAAAACATTGTTTCTGTAAGATTTTTTCTTCTGCAAACAATCTTAATAATTATAGCAATTTTCTTAATAAAAACAAAAATTAATGGTAATTCTGAAACTTCTTCTCTAATAAATAAAACAAAAAAGTGTCTGTTTTATTGTAAATAATGACAATTTCATTAAAAGAAGTGTTTTATTCTCCCGAAACTATTGTTTTACGAATCAGAAAAAGGGATTAAATAATCTACCGCATTTCTGTAAATCTGCCTTTGTTTATTCTATTATAAAAATGTTTGCGATCTCGAACTTAGCATAAATATTAATTCCAAAAAACAACATTTCGATTACCCGATAATAGCGGCTTCAAAAAACACTTTTTTGTAAGTATAGATTACATTATACACTTTAACGCATCTAAAAATAAGATTAGAAAAAGAGCTTACTATGAATTTATTTTAAAAAATAAAGAATTCTTTAATTAATTTATTATATTTTAATACACTTCATTTTATTAAACATAATTGTACAAATGCTTTCGTGCACATTTTAGAAATGACTTATCTTTGTAAAAAACTAAAAATGATGAACAAAAAAGTAATACTTATGATTTTAGACGGGTGGGGAAAATCTCCTGACCCTAAAGTATCTGCAATAGACAATGCAAACGTTCCTTTTATAAACAGCCTTTACCAAAACTACCCAAGCGCACAACTTAGAACCGACGGATTAAATGTTGGTTTACCTGAAGGGCAAATGGGAAACAGCGAAGTAGGTCACATGAACCTGGGTGCAGGAAGAATTGTATATCAGGATTTAGCCAAAATAAACTTAGCTGTAGCACACCAAACACTTGCCAAAGAACAAGTTCTTGTTGATGCTTTTACTTATGCTAAAGAAAACAATAAAAAAGTACATTTTTTAGGATTAGTGTCTGATGGCGGAGTTCACTCTCATACCTCTCACCTACGCGGATTAATTGATGCTTCGCAAGAATACGGCTTAGATCAGGTATACATTCATGCTTTTACAGATGGCCGTGATGTTGACCCTAAATCAGGCGCAAAATACATTCAGGATTTAGAGGAACATATCAAAGATACTCCTGTAAAAATCGCTTCAATCATTGGTCGTTATTATGCGATGGACCGTGATAAACGTTGGGAACGTGTAAAATTAGCTTACGATTTAGTTGTTAATGCAATAGGAACTCCGTCTAAAAATGCGGTTGCAAGTATGCTTGACAGTTACTCACACCATGTTACAGATGAATTTATCGAACCAATTGTAATGGTAGATGAACAAGAAAAACCATTAGCTACAATTGTTGAAGGTGATGTGGTGATCTTCTTTAACTTTAGGACCGATAGAGGTCGTGAACTTACAGAAGCGCTTTCGCAACACGATTTTCATGAGCAAAACATGCATAAGCTAAACTTGTATTATGTAACGCTTACCAATTATGACGAAACATACCAAAACGTAAAAGTAGTTTACAACAAAGATAACATTACCGAAACTCTTGGTGAAGTTCTTGAAAAAGCAGGCAAAAAACAAATTCGTATTGCCGAAACAGAGAAATATCCGCACGTGACATTTTTCTTTTCTGGCGGTAGAGAAACTCCATTTGAAGGTGAATCCCGTATTTTGAGAAATTCCCCAAAAGTAGCGACTTATGATTTGCAACCAGAAATGAGTGCTTATGAACTTACGGCAGCTCTTGTTCCGGAATTGAACAAAAAAGAAGTTGATTTTGTTTGCCTAAACTTCGCTAACGGAGACATGGTAGGTCATACCGGAATTATGAGCGCGGCAATTCTTGCCTGCGAAGCGGTTGATGCTTGTGTAAAACAAGTGATCGAAGCAGCTCTTGCCAATGATTATACTACAATTGTAATTGCCGATCACGGAAATTGCGAAACAATGATTAATCCTGACGGAAGCCCAAATACAGCTCACACAACGAATCCTGTGCCGATTATTTTGGTGGACAAAGAATTAAAAAATATTCAGAATGGTGTTCTTGGCGACATTGCTCCTACAATTTTAGAACTAATGGGAGTTCAGCAGCCAAATGCAATGACTTGTCATTCGTTGTTGTAGAAACACTTATTTTTTTTAAACCATATAAGTAATATAAGTTCATTTAATAAAGCTGCGTAAAGCTTATAATAACTTATATTACTTATATGGTTTTATTTTTTTACACAAAATAGTGATACGTCCATTCGACACAATAAATTATAATCCCTATTAAACCTCCAACAAGAGTCCCGTTGATTCTAATGTATTGAAGATCCTTCCCTATTTCTAATTCTAATTTTTCTGAAACTTCTTTCCCGTCCCAGCTTTTTACTGTAGAGGAAATCAAATCTCCAATCACTTTTTTATTGTTTAAAAGAATAGAAAGTAAATCGTTTTTGATAAAATTATTGATCTTATCAATCATTACAGGATCTTCTTTTATTCCATTTCCAAAACCCTGAATCAGACCTGAAATGCTGTTTTTAATAGAAGATTGATCTCCTTTGTCTAAATCATTCGAAATTGATAGTTTTATTTCATCCCAAATTCCGTTGATATAATCCTGAACTTCTTTTTTACCTGCAAAACTCATAATCATGTTATTGATCTTTATTCGCATTTCTTCAGAGTTTTTTACTTTATCCAGAAAATCATAAACATATTCGTCTATTTTTATTCTTACTGCGCTTTCCGGATTTTTAGCTTCATGTAAAAACTCCGCCAGTCCATTAAAAACACCGTCAGAAATCTTTTTATCGGCCAGACCAAAACTTAAGAACGGCGTAGATTCTTTCACTTTTTTACGAATCAGATCTTTGTTATTACTCAGTTCTGTACTCATTACATCCAGAAGATTGGTAAGCAATTCATCTTTTACATTTCCTTTTTGCAAAGGCTCTAAAGCCAATGCTACCCAATCTCCAAAATTGATTCCTTCCAGTTTTTCCTTAAATTGATATTGAATAAATCGCTTTATATCTTCATCTTTTATTGTTTTTAAAATTCCGGGAATAATATTCACCGCGACCAGATTGGCGATTTTATTGGCATTTTCGTGTTGTGACAACCAATCTGATGCTTTTGTGGCGAAGTTGAATTCTTCTAATTTAATTTCTAATTTTTCGCGATTCAGAAATTCTTCCGAAACAAAATTCCCGAGATTTTCGCCAATCTCATTTTTCTTGGTCGGTATAATTGCCGTATGCCAAATGGGAATTCCTAACGGATGACGAAATAATGCCACGACAGCAAACCAATCGGCAATTCCCCCCACCATTGCTGCTTCACTAAAAGCCTGCAACATGGGAATTTTAAAATAAATTGCAACGATAAATAAAAGCACTGCGACACCTAAAAGTGCCAAAGCGCTGCCTTTCATTTTATTTAAAGCTTTCTTTTTTAATATATTTTCCTGATCTATAGACGTTTCCATAACTTATTATTTTTTAACACTTACTAATTTACGTTTTTTCTCGCAAATAGTAATTGGAAAAACTAATTGATCTTAATTGTCAGTTCATCACGAATTGCACGAATTGACACTAATTTATAAATTATATTATTATCACTCATTTTAAAACTCAATTTACATTAGTGAAATTCAATTTTAAAGTAATTCTAATTTGTGCCAATTCGTGCCATTCGTGGCGAAAAATTTTAAATAAAAAGTCGTACTTTTGCCAACTGAAAATCCGAAATTATGATTATAGTAAAATCACGTGAAGAAATCGAATTAATGCGCGAAAGTGCTTTGATCGTATCTAAAACATTAGGAATGATTGCTTCTGAAATTAAAGAAGGAGTTACCACATTATATTTAGACAAATTAGCTGAGGAATTTATCCGAGATCACGGTGCTGTACCAAGCTTTTTAGGATTATATGATTTTCCGAATTCACTTTGTATGAGTCCAAACTCACAAGTCGTACACGGAATACCTAATAATACACCTTTGAAAAGCGGTGATGTTATATCTGTAGATTGTGGCGCTTTCAAAAACGGATATCACGGTGATCACGCGTATAGTTTCGAAATTGGAGAAGTTGCTCCTGAAGTTAAAAAACTTTTGCAGGTTACTAAAGAATCTCTTTACGTAGGAATCAGAGAATTTAAAGCTGGAAATCGTGTTGAAGATGTTGGAAATGCGATTCAGAAATATACTGAAGCTCACGGTTACGGAGTCGTTCGCGAATTGGTAGGACACGGTTTAGGTCAAAAAATGCACGAAGAACCAGAAATGCCTAACTACGGAAAACGTGGTCGCGGAAAACTTTTTGTTGAAGGAATGGTCGTTGCCATTGAGCCAATGATTAATATGGGAACCAAAAACATCAAACAACATAAAGACGGCTGGACAATTACAACCTCTGATGGAAAACCAAGCGCGCATTTCGAACATGATGTAGCTTTAATTGATGGAAAACCAGAATTGTTATCGACTTTTCAATACATCTACAAAGCTTTAGGAATCGTAAGCAATGAAGAAGATGAATTCAGAAAAGTGCCGTTGGTGTTATAAGGATTCCGCAGAGATTCACAAAGATATACGCCAAGATTCACAAAAGTTATTTATAAGCCTTTTTTATAATGTATGAAGAAAACACCGAATCTCGTGATCGGCTAGATGCCATTACATATAAAATAATTGGACTTGCAATTGAAGTACACAAACAACTTGGACCCGGTTTATTAGAATCTGCTTATCAGGAATGTTTATACTACGAAATTGTGAATTCTGGTCTTATTGTTGAAAAGCAAAAAGCCTTGCCAATAATTTATAAAGATATCAAACTTGATCATGGATATAGAATTGATTTACTGATTGAAAACAAAATTGTAATTGAATTAAAAACTGTTGAAGCTTTTACAGATGTTCATTTTGCTCAAATACTTACTTATCTAAAACTTGGAAATTATCCATTAGGATTATTAATTAATTTTGATTCAAAAATTTTAAAAAACAACATAAAAAGATTTATAAACACTCTGTGAAACTCCGTGTCTCCTTTGTGTAACTCTGCGAAACAACCCCATGAAGAAACTTTTTAAACTCGTACTCAATACAATACCGCGTCCATTATTAATTCGTTTGAGCTATGTGGCTCGTCCGGTTTTGGCATTTTCATTAAAAGGAACAAAATATACTGATCCTATTGACGGGAGAAGTTTTAAATCGTTTTTACCTTATGGATATGGAAAACAACGTAACAATGTGCTTTCGCCAAGTACGCTTTCGTTAGAAAGACACCGTTTACTATGGTTGTATTTAAACGATCAGACTGATTTTTTTACAGCTCCAAAAAAAGTATTGCATTTTGCTCCGGAACAAGCTTTTTATAAAAGATTCCGCAAGCAAAAAAACCTTGATTACACGACAACTGACTTATTTTCGCCTTTGGCCGATGTAAAAGCAGACATTTGTAATTTACCTTTTAAAGACAACGAATACGATGTCATTTTGTGTAATCACGTTCTGGAGCATATTCCGGACGACACAAAAGCCATGCAGGAATTATTTCGTGTTTTAAAACCAGGCGGAATGGCGATTCTTCAAATTCCGCAAGATTTGTCGAGAGCCGTAACTTTTGCAGACGATACGATTACAGATCAAAAAGAGCGTGCTAAAATATTTGGTCAGTATGATCACGTTCGTATTTACGGCCGCGATTATTTTGATAAATTAAGAAGCATTGGTTTTATAGTAATCGAAGAAGATTATACCAATAAAATTACACCGGAATTAGTAGAGAAATATTGTTTGGCAAAAGGAGAAATTATTCCGCTTTGCTTCAAACCAGAAAACTAAATCGTTCGGATTTTTCACCATATAAGTGATATAAGTTCATTTAAAAAAGTTTTCAGAATAGCAGTATTTTGAAAACTTTTTTAGTTTAAACCACTTCCCAAATTACAACCAACCTAACCGCCTTATCTTGGATCTTTCAAATTCATTTCAATTTTGTTTTGATATCAGTTTTGAAAAAAATCTGAATCATTATATTCCAACGGCCTACATCGTTGAGAGTACCGATGACATTAAATATTTAAATAAAAAAGCAACTAAAGACGTACTTGAAAGTTTTTTTATTGTTTTTGATCAATTAGATCCTGACACAAAAAAGATATTGACGGTTTGCGAATCTTTAAAGCCTGAGTTTATTTTTAAAAAATTCAGTACAAAAGTCAAATCGGCAAAAACAATTGCTGATTTGCAAAAAGATTCCAAAATTGAATTTGCCATTCGTCAGCATTTGCAATTAAATTTAGGTTCTTTTTATACGCTAATTGTACAAAAGCAATTTCCGTTATCCCTAAGTATGAGTGCTGAAAAGGATTTTTACAGATCCAGAGTAAACACCAATCCGTTGTATTTTGAACCTCAGATTCAATTTAATAAACATGTCGAAGGAATTACATATACTTTATCTTTAAAAGAAAACGAAACTTTATTTTCACCAATGAACAGCAGTGTCGAAATACTGCTCGATCAGCCAAGCTGGTTAATCATCGATAAAAAATTAGGACAGTTAAAGGATCTTAATTCTAAAAAACTTACGCCGTTTTTAAAGAAACAGTCAATTGAAATACCTTCAAAATTAGTTGACAATTATTTTAAAAGTTTCATTCCCGAAATAGCAAAAAAAATAGACATCGAAGCTACTGGTTTTGATATTGAACATCGAGATCAAATTATTTCAGGTACGATTCAGCCTGTTTACGATTTCTTTAAAAACTGCTATTACCTCAACCTTTATTTTGGTTATAACGGTTATTCTTTTGACAGTAGTAAAACTAAAAAAACACATTCGTTTGTTGATTTTAGCATTGCCAATGAACCTAAAATTATTCAGTTTAAACGCAGTGCTGATGAAACTTTATATACAGACAAATTACTTGCACTGGGTTTAATAAAAATCAAAAATGAATTGTTTGGATTAAATTCTGATGCAGAAAATCCTGATCCTTATGTGAATATTCAATTTATTATTGATCGTAAGGAAGAACTGGAAAGTTTAGGATTCACGATTTGTAATTTAAAACTGGAAAGCAAAGAAATCATTACAGAAAACCATACTGTTTCTGCTTCGAAAGAAGAAACAAAAGAAGATTGGTTCGATATCAGAATAGTTATTACGATTGGCGCTTATACTATCAATTTCAGTGAAATTATTCCGAACATAAAAAGTAAAGAAAGACTCTTTTTATTGCCTGACGGAAACTACTTTTTGATTCCGTTAGAATGGCTGAGTAAATATGGTTCGCTGGCCAAGTTGGCCAAAACAGAAAACGGAAATTTACTTTTACGTAAAAGCAATTTTGCCGCTTTGGATGCGATTCCGGAAATCAAAGATGATATCATTCACAAAGCCGAATACGTATCTTCTGATTTATTAAAAGCAGCTTTACGACCTTATCAAATCGATGGCGTAAAATGGCTTTTGGGTCATTTTAACTCTAATTTAGGTGCTTGTCTGGCTGATGATATGGGACTTGGTAAGACATTACAAACTCTTGCTGTTCTTGTTGCCGTACAGGAACAACTGGGATTTACGACTAAAACCACGAATTTTGATTTGTTTCAAAATGAAACTACTATTGAAAGAGAACCTTTAAAAGCTTTGATTGTTTTACCTTCTTCACTGGTTTTTAACTGGTACAATGAAGCGGCAAAATTTACTCCGCATTTTTCAAAAATGCAATATGTAGGCAATGACCGAAAATTATTAGCCAGCAGATTAGCATCAACTGATTTAGTTTTTACCAGCTACAGCATTGTTCACCGTGATATTTCAATTTTAGAAAAATACAATTTCCGGTATTTAATTTTAGACGAAAGTCAGTACATTAAAAATAAAAACTCAAAGATTTTTAAAGCCATTACTAAAATAAATACGGCTCATAAAATTGCCTTAAGCGGTACTCCTATCGAAAATTCACTAGATGATTTATGGTCGCAAATGCAATTTATAAATCCGGATATTTTGGGTAGTTATGATTTTTTTGCTCAGAATTTTAAAATTCCGATTGAGAAAAAGCAGGACGAAAATACTTTGTCCGAACTAAAAAACCTCATTCAGCCTTATATTTTGCGACGAACCAAAGAGCAGGTCTTGAAAGATTTACCGGAATTAACGGAGCAGATTTATTATTGCGATATGGATCCTGAACAGGAAAAATTATATGAAAAAGAAAAATCGAAAGCTCGGAACTTTTTACTAAAAACAGACGGATCGAGCCCGGACAAAATTAGTATTATTAATACGCTGATGAAGTTAAGACAACTGAGTAATCACCCAAAAATGGTGGATCAGGAATCTGAAATTGATTCGGGAAAATATAACGCAGTCACTAATTATCTGGAAACTTTAGTAAAAGAGAAACAAAAAGCGATCATCTTTAGTTCATTTGTGACTAATTTGCATTTTTATACAGATTGGTGTAAGGAAAACAAAATAGACTTTTGTGAGATTACCGGAGAAACTCCTGCCAGTAAAAGAGAACAACAGGTAAAATTATTTCAGGAAAAAGAAAAGCCATTGTTATTCTTTATTTCTCTTAAAGCGGGTGGCGTTGGACTGAATATTACCAAAGCTTCGTATGTTTTGTTTTTAGATCCGTGGTGGAATCCTTTTGCTGAAAAGCAGGGAGTTGGACGAGCACACCGAATTGGACAATTGAACAAAGTAAATGTTATCAGGTTTATTTCGAAAAATACGGTTGAAGAAAAAATCATCAAACTACAGGAAAACAAAAAGTTATTATCTGATTCGCTTTTAGAGGAAAGTTATATTAATGACGAAATCGAAGTGAATTTAGAATACATTTTGAGCTCTTAATCAATTTGTTTTCAGAAGCAGTAAAAAGTGGCATCTTATTACATTATATAAAATTCTTATATTTACAATCTTACAATTGTAATATGATGCCAAAATTTTTGTTTAGAAATCTTCTTCTTATTTTCATTTTTGCTTCGGCCACAGCTCAGGGAATACAAACCGAGATCGATCCTCCATATAATATAAAAACTATTTCGTTTGTTCAAAACGGCAGTAATGTAGTGCCTATATTTGAGTTGGGCGATACTTTTACTTTTCAGTTTGATGATTTATTTGGTAATGAAGCCAATTATTATTTTGAAGTTATACATTGCGATTACAACTGGAAACCAACAGATATCCCGAAAACAGATTACATTACCGGTTTTGATAATCAAAGAATTACGGATTACTCTAATTCTTTTAATACGCTTCAGGTATATTCACATTACCGACTTTCGTTCCCAAATCAGTTTACAACACAATTACGAATTTCAGGAAATTATATGCTGAGAATTCTTAATGAAGACAAAGAAGTTGTTTTGTCCCGAAAATTTATTTTATACGAAAATCATTCAACCGTAGCGGCACAGGTAAAACGCAGCCGTGATGTAACCAATATTGATTACAAACAAAACTTAGATTTTGCAATAGTTTCAAACGACATTGTTTTTCAAACGCCAACACAAAATGTAAAAATTCTATTATTGCAGAATGGCAATTTTGATACTGCTATTAAAAATGTTCCTCCGCAATATACAATAGGAAATCAGCTCGTGTACAAATACAATACCGAAACGCAATTCTGGGGTGGAAATGAATTTTTATATTTCGAAAATAAAGATATTCGTGCAGCAAGCAATAATGTAGGAAGAGTTGGTGCCAATAATGACATTTACAATTCGTACTTATATACTAATCCGGCAAGAGCCAATCAGATTTACACCGTGTATCAGGATGTAAACGGAAATTTTGTGGTGAAAAACATCAATGCTTCAAACAACGAAATCGAAGCCGATTACGCCTGGGTTTATTTTACACTTTCGGCTCCTACTTTCAGATCAAACAGCAAGGACATCTATATTACAGGAATGTTTAACAATTATAGTTTATCACCAGAATACAAAATGGACTATAATACCGAAAAAGGTGTTTTTGAAAAAGCTGTAATGATCAAACAAGGTTTTACCAATTTTCAATATACAATTGCCGATAAAAAAGGGGCTATTGATTATGAAAATGCTATAGATGGAAACTTTTATCAAACTGAAAATGAGTATACCATATTGGTTTATTATAAAGAAAGTACCGATCGTTATCAAAGAGTTATAGGAAAAGGAAATGCCAACTCTATAAACATCATAAATTAAAACATTGTTAAGGATTTAGATCGAAAGATTTTTTTTTGTAGATTTGCACGTATAACGCACACATATTAACTACTTTAGTATGGTTTCTCAGATAACACGAGGCATAAAAATATCTGTTTTGACTAGTTTTGAAGGTACTTACTTCAAGAACTACAAGATCCACTTTGCTTTTAGTTATGTAGTTACAATCGAAAATCACAGCAAAGATTCAGTACAGTTAACTTCTCGTCACTGGGAAATATTCGATTCTTTGAATGATCTTGAGGTTGTAGACGGAGAAGGCGTTATTGGGAAAAAACCAGTTTTGAAACCTGGAGAAAATCACACGTATAGTTCAGGTTGTTTATTGTCATCTCCTTATGGTGCAATGAAAGGTTATTTTAATATGATCAATTTTACCTCTACAAAAACATTCAAAGTAATTGTTCCTACTTTTAGAATGTGTGCTCCTTTTGCTTTAAACTAAAAAAAGTTTAAAAAAACCTGCTCTTTTTTATCGTTATCTTAATCATAAATTTGTCAAATTATTAATTTATCCTTTGTACTTTTGTGCAGCGTTAGATTATTCGTAACAAATCAAATCATCTAACCCTTAAATTGTCTAATTATCTAATTTTAAATAAAATGCTAAAAGGATTCTTTCATGTACCAAAAGCGGTAAACGAGCCCGTAAAAAGCTACGCACCTAACTCACCAGAAAAAGCAGCTGTTCAGGCAGCTTACACAACATTGTGGAATTCTAAAATTGACGTTCCGTTATACATTGGAAGCGAAGAAATCAGAACTGGAAATACAAGAACAATATCAGCTCCTCACGATCACAAACACATTGTAGGAACTTATCACTTAGCTGAAAAACAACATATTGAAAAAGCAATTGCTAATGCTCTTGAATCAAGAACAGCATGGGCAAACATGGCATGGGAACAACGTGCTGCTATTTTCTTAAAAGCTGCAGAACTTATTGCAGGACCATACAGAGCACGTATTAACGCTGCGACAATGATTGGTCAGTCTAAAAATATTCATCAGGCAGAAATTGATGCTTCTTGCGAATTGATCGACTTTTTACGTTACAACGTAGAATTTATGACGCAAATTTATGGAGATCAGCCTAAGTCTGATTCTACTACATGGAATCGTTTAGAATACAGACCTCTTGAAGGTTTTATTTATGCGATTACTCCTTTTAACTTTACTGCTATTGCTGCAAATCTTCCTGCAAGCGCTGCAATGATGGGTAACGTTGTGGTTTGGAAACCAAGTGACAGCCAGGTTTTTTCTGCAAAAATCATTATCGATGTTTTCAAAGAAGCGGGTGTTCCTGATGGCGTTATCAACGTTGTTTTTGGAGATGCTTTAATGATTACAGATACTGTTTTAGCAAGTCGTGATTTTGCCGGAGTTCACTTTACAGGATCGACTCATGTATTTAAAGATATCTGGGCTAAAATTGGTGCTAACATTCACCACTACAAAACATACCCAAGAATCGTTGGAGAAACTGGTGGTAAAGATTTTATCATCGCGCATCCAAGCGCTAATGCAAAGCAAGTATCTACAGGAATTACTCGTGGTGCATTTGAATTTCAGGGGCAAAAATGTTCTGCTGCTTCAAGAGCTTATGTTCCGCAAAGTTTATGGCCAGCTGTAAAAGAACAATTAATTGCTGATGTAAAATCGATGAAAATGGGTTCTCCGGAAGATTTCGGAAACTTTATTACTGCAGTTATTCACGAAGGTTCTTTTGATAAATTAGCAGGTTTTATAGATCAGGCTAAAAAAGATGCTGATGCTGAAATCATTGCTGGTGGAAACTACGATAAATCTGTAGGTTACTTTATTGAGCCAACAATTATTGTAACAACAAATCCTAAATATACTACAATGGAAACCGAATTATTCGGACCAGTTATTACTATATACGTTTACGAAGACGCAAAATGGGAAGAGACTTTAGAATTAGTTGATACTACTTCTGAATACGCTCTTACAGGAGCTGTATTTAGCCAGGATCGTTATGCTATTGAAGTAGCAACTACGAAATTGCAAAATGCTGCAGGTAACTTCTACATCAACGATAAACCAACAGGAGCGGTTGTAGGTATGCAGCCTTTTGGTGGAGCAAGAGCTTCAGGAACTAACGATAAAGCAGGTTCTGCATTGAACTTACTACGTTGGGCTTCTCCTAGAACGATCAAAGAAACTTTTGTAACTCCTGAGGATTACAGATACCCTTTCTTAGGATAATTTCTGATTTTAGAGTTCAGATTTTAGATTATAAAAAAAGCCGCAAACTTCATTTTGAAATTTGCGGTTTTTACTTTTTATTAATTTACTTCCAAATCGGGATTACAACAAAACTGTCATTATACCATTTTACTTTTAAGGATACCTTGGCATCTTGAATGGTTTCATCAATAACCGTTTTTCCTGTTCCGTAATTGAGTTCTGAAAAAGGATTTTTATTTACATTTAAAACCACCACTAAACGACTTCCTTTACTTAATTGTTTACTGACCAAATGTGTATTCGAAAAAGGAATCGATTCTATTTTATTGGGTTCTAATAAATTTCTTGTTGTACTATCTTTGGCATAACTCGCACGTCCCAAAAAATAAGATAAATGAAAATATTCTCCGTTTGGTGTTAATTCATATAACGTAACGCCAATATCCATATCTTTTTTATTGATGCTTGCCTTTATTTCTCCTACGAATGATCCGTTAACCAATATCGATTCTTTAAAAGGGTCACTTATAAAAATATATCCGTTTGTTGTATCAATTTCTTTTTTGACAATAGGATCCGGATAATACTCATTGTTTTGAGTTTGCCTGTCGGCAAAATCCACTTCCTGCGATAAATAACCATTTTTAGAAGGCTTTAAAGCATTCAAAGCATAAAATTTTCCAGATTTATTATTCGTTAAATACAGCTTCAGGAAACCATTGCTCATCTTATCAAAAGACGGAGCGCTTCTCCACTCGTTAGCTCCCATTACCTGATAATTAATCCTGTCTTTTAAAATTTCGGGTTTTGGTCCGTTTTTTAAAATGTAATCAAACCATTCGTATGTTATTTTTTTGGTATTAATTAATGCGTCTTTATCAACTTTATAACCATTTATTACAGGAGAACCTCCTTTTTGCGCCCCAAAATGACTGTACGGACCAATGATTACATAAGAATTGGCTTTCGGATTGTATTTTTGAAGTTCCCTTAAATAATACAAACTCGAATTTTGAGAATCATTATAATAACCATCGATGACTAAAACAGGAATATTTATTTGGGTAAACTCCTTTTTGTATGGCGACATTTTCTGCCAATATTCATCAAACGAAGGATGTTGTATCCATCGCTGAAATAGCCTGTTTGGAGTTCCGTCTATACTGTCCATTTTTTTGTAGGCAACTCCGGATTCCCACCATTTAAACTGCATATTTCTAAATCGCTGCCTGTCATTTCCTGCAACTGTATCGAGATATTTGTTACTGCCAACATAAAATGACCATTCGTAATTAGGATTTACAAACACATTGTTTTCCATTGGCAAGCCCATTCCGGCTCTATTGGCAATATAAGGAACGATAGTTTTAAGTGCGGGATGCATTTTTTTGCAAGCTGCCCATTGCGTCATTCCATTATAACTGCCGCCAAACATTCCGATACTTCCGTTGCACCATTCTTGTTTACTAATCCAATCAATGACATCATAAGCGTCATTGGCTTCATTTTCATAAGGAAATATTTCATTGGGACTAAATCGTTTACCACGGGAATACGATATAACACCCACATAATCTTGATCTGCCGTCTCTTTCAAGGATTTAGTTGCTTTTCCTTCTTCGGCAACATAAATTGTATGTTGAAGAATAACTGGTTTCGGAACAGAATTTCCTTTTTTCCGCACTACAATTGCCGATATAAAAGCGCCATCACGAGTTTTGATCATTACGCTATCCTGAATATCATAAGCACTTTTTAGATCTTCGGATTTTGTCCTCCTGGTTTGCTGAGAGAATGTATGGGATACGATCAGGATAAGAAATACAAAATTTAAAATGGTTTTCATTTGATAGTTTTTTATTAGGAAGCTTTATTTTAAAAGCTTTGTTATTTATAATAAACTGCGTTATTAAATCTGAAAAAAGCATACAGAGATCCTCAACTAATAGCATTAGCTGTAAGCATTAAAATAATGTTGAAAGTGATGAATTAGATCCCGTTCCGGTTTTTGAATTTCACTGATTGGCGGTTTGACACTTCTAATAGTTCTCCGGTTTTCAGTTTTACCTCTAACCTTCCACTATCTGTTGTATTGATTGCCTGGATGTATTTTATATTTATAATCTCGGTTCTGTTTATTCTAAAGAAAATATTTTCGTCTAAAATTTCTTCCCATTGGCGGAGAGAACGTCTTTGAAGTGCTTTTTTATCCTGAAAAAACAATCGGGTATAATGTTCTAAAGATTCAATTAAATAAATTTCATCTAATTGAATAAAGAACCGTTTTTCACCGTCTTTTATAAAAATCTTTCGATCTTTTGCCTCAGCATCATTTAAGGAAGATTTTAGCTGTATTGTATCTCGTATTTTTTGAATGGCTTTCGCAAAACGTTCCTCCCTTATAGGCTTCATTAAATAATCTAAAGCATTTACCTCAAACGCCTGTATTGCATATTGATCATAAGCTGTAATAAATAAAACATTTGGCACATTTTCTAAAGATTCTAATAAATCGAAACCGGATTTCTCAGGCATCTGAATATCAAGAAAAATTAAATCAGGCATTTCTTTTTCGATCAAAATCTTAGCGTCATCTGCATTTTCAGCTTCGCCAATAAGCACAAAGTCTTCATAGTTTTTTAAAGCTCTTTTTACTTCTTCTCTTGCTAAACGTTCGTCGTCTACTATAATAACTTTTATCATTTTCATTTTGATGGTATTAAAATAGTAGCTAAAACCGTTTCATCTTCCAGCTCTTTAATCTCAAAAGAAGCATTTCCGTTGTATTGCAATAATAATCTTTCTTTGAGATTCCTTAATCCAATACCTGAATTTTGAATCTCTCTGTTTAGTTTTCCCGAGTTTTGAACAGTGATCTTTATAAAATCATTTTTCGTTTCAATTTTCACCGTAATAAACCCTCCAGTTTTTCTTTTTTCTATGCCGTGTTTTATGGCATTTTCAACCAATGACTGAATACTAAAAGGCAGCATTAGATGTTGAGATATGTTTACACTGGTTTCAATTTTGATCTGCAGACGTTCCTCAAATCGTATTTTTTCTAATTCCAAATAATCTCTTACCAGATTAATTTCGTCGCCAAGTGATATCAATTTTCCTATATTAGTGTTTAAGGAATTTCTTAAAAGTTCAGACAATAGATCGATAGCTCTTCTGGCGGCATCGGGATTTTCTATTACCAAAAATTTTATATTGTTTAATGAATTAAAAAAGAAATGAGGATTGAGCTGTGCACTCAGACTATTGAGTTGTGCCTCTTTTATTATAATGGATAATCGGGCATTTTCCTTTACTGTTTCTAATTCGAGTCTTGAATAATGATAAAGGTGGTAAGCCAAGACCCAAATAGACATTAATCTTGTACCGGTGATAAAAACCTGTAATTGTACTGATTTAAAAAATAGTAAAAAAGAACCCATTTCATTTTTAAAAATCAACAGACGCACCAAATAAAGCTTACCAATGATCAAAACCGTATACAATAATGAAAGTAATAAAATACTGAATACAATTCTTGGTAATAACATTTTCAGATTCAGTTTATTCCATCCGTTTTTTAAAGCAAAATTCCTGTAAATATGTGTTAGTACAATACCAATTGATACATCCAGTATTAAATCTACTATACCCATTTCCCAGATAAAATTACCACTCAGGAAGGCCGATAATCCCCAATATAAAGAAGCAATAATCCATCCTGTAAGTTGAATTTTCCAATATGTCGATAGTACAGTACTTGTTTTCAAAAGTATTTTTTTTTAGTCCTGTCGTAAAGGTATTCCTCTATTAAAGATTGAGCAAATAAAAGTACAGGAACGCAAAATAATAGAGGATGAATGCCTATTGATGTTGTTTGTCATACAATATCCCGAGTAGTCATTTATTGTTTCCTTCTTTTTGATCAAGTGGACCAAAATAACAAACAACTAAAAAACAAATACTTATAATTTAAAACATAAAACAAAAGCAAAAATATCATTATTCAGACAAACTTGTACTTGCATCATTTGTAATACTTTTCTTATTATATTGATTATCAATATGATACACGTTTAAAAATCCTATTCTGTTATTTTTAAAGCTTTTTTTGATACTCTAAAAATATATCTCAACATACTTTTATATCCTATTTAAAGTTGAAAAAATTAAGAAAATTAAGAAAGAGCTTTACAATCAAAATTTACAGCAATTAAGAAAAAATAAAAAAATACATAATGAGAAATTTACAAAACACACCGCCAGTAATTGTACAGGCAAAAAGTATCGGACACCCAATTGACTTTAAATGGAATAAAAAAAAGATAGACCAATTTTTAGACCCTTTAGATGGGAATGACGATCTTGAACATGCATTAATGCAAATTAACCATAAAGCTTCTATGGGACTTACAGCAGCTTTGCTCGAATGGATATACTGGCGCTATACAGGATATACAAAAATGAATAATGATACCCAAAAAAGAATCGAGGCTTTATGGTGTTCTATTGGTAATATCGAAAATACAAAACCATTGGATTTTGATACTGACTTTGACATTTCGGCCTCAGGACATGTAAACGGACCATTATGGATCGCCCACATGAATGTAACAATGATCGATGTTATGTACAGAAAAGGATCCTATTTTATTCAGAGCGAACTCATTGGACTGGTATTATTAGCGCGTCATATTACACCAAGAAAACGAGTTTTTGATAAATGGTTTAACAGAACAATAGCTGTTTTAAAACGTGATTACCCATGTGAATATAATAATGCAGATCAGGATTACGAAGCAATCTACGACTCATCAAACGAAGCTGTAATTTGCCGTGATTTTTTCTTTAATCCAGAATTTGAAAATTCTGTTGATGCAACAGAAAAAGCAATAAGCGAACTCATTCATAATGTCGATACTAAAGCCAATCAGTTTTTGGGTTTCTCCAAAAGAGCCTCTTAATTGATATATCGTTAAAAAAATAACCCCACAAGCTTCAATGAAACTTGTGGGGTTATTTTTTAAATTCAATTAAAACTTATTTTCAACTTCTGCAGCCTGCAGCATCAGATAATGTAAATCGGTATTTTTTACGAAAGGTTTTAAAAGTTCACTTCCGGGACCAAACATCGCCAATTCTACATAATCTGCAGAATGGTCCATACTAATCCATCCTACAGAATTTATTTTTCCCTGCATTTCTGCAAAAGCTTTATAGGGTAATTTTTTATAATTGTAAAGTCCATCTTCTTTATGCAATCCGTCATAATAAGATAATACCGTTTTAGCCTCTTCATCAGAAACCGAATGTCCATTTGCCTTTTCGATAATTTCCTTTACTTGCGGGATAGAAGATTGTGGCTTTATCTGATTCAAAATCCATTCATTTGTCTGAGTATATTTCTGGATGCTGTCAAAATTATCATTGGCATCTTTACCATAAATAATTCCAGGATTAGCATTTCCGTGATCTGTCGTAATAATAACTAATGTTTCTTTGTCTTTTTCGGCAAAATCTATGGCAATTTTCACAGCCTCGTCAAATTCTATCTGATCGTGAATTAAACCGGCAATATCATTTGCGTGCGCAGCCCAGTCGACTTTTCCGCTTTCTATTTGTAAAACAAAACCATTTTTATGATTTTTCATTCTGTCAATAGCTTTCTGCGCCATTTCTGCAAGGCTCGGAATCGTTTTTTGTAAATTTTGATCACTATTTCTATCCACATAATACGGTACACCATCTTCTGCAAATACACCCAAAATAGGCTGAGAATTTGAAGCCGAATCCATATCAGCGCGATTTTTCACCACCTGATATCCTTTTGCTTTAAAAGCAGCAAACATATCTTTTTTATCTTTTCTGGACTCCGGACTAAAATAGTTTGAACCTCCTCCCATCATGACATCAAAACCAAGATCTAAATATTGTTGGGCAATATCATCCTGTGCATTTCTGCTTTTACTGTTTACGCAAAAACCGGCCGGAGTAGCATGAGTTATAGGAACTGTTGTTACACAGCCTGCCATTTTTCCGGATTTCCTGAACTTTTGCCAAATTGGTAAATGGGGTTCTCCCTGCGGACTCACATTAAGCGCTCCGTTATTTACCCTAAAACCGCCACCCCAGGAGGAACTCGCAGCCGAGGAATCAGTTACAATAGAACTGGCAGAAGCCGTATCCATCAAAGCTCTTGAAACCCTGTTATCTTTGTACAATTGAATCCAGTTAGAACCTTTTCCCGTTTTTCTGTTCAGGAATAAATCGGTCATATTAAGTGTTCCGGTGCTCATTCCGTCACTAACGAGTAAAATAATATTTTTGGCTTTCTTATTTTTATTTACCGATTCTAAATCTAAAATGTTTGCAGCACCCTGAAACGGATTCATAACTGCGGCTCCAATCGTTAATAAAGAACCATTTTTAAAGAACTTCCTTCTATCCATTATTACTTTATTTATAGTAATTTCAAAGATAAAGAAATACGTTCAACCACAAAATTATCATTGTGTTATGATAATTGCTCAAAAGCATCTTATTTTAAGGACAAACAAAAAACCGACAGCATACTTAATAAGCATGCTGTCGGTTTTTTTATTTTTTAAAGAATATTAAACGGTAAACTTCAAAGGCAAATGCACTACTTTTTTGGTTTCAAAAAATTCATCTTCAAAAATCGTAGACAAATCATATAAAGTTGCTTTTGGAAAATCCTTTAATTCTTCGGTCAAATCTCCGCCTTTTAGGTATAAAATTCCGTTTTTCAACGTGTGCTTGTGCTGCTTTTTGATTTTAGTTTTAATCCACGAAACAAAATCCGGCATATTTGTCACGGCACGACTTACAATAAAGTCAAAATCGCCTTTTACATTTTCGGCACGCAATTGTTCTGCTTTTACGTTCTTTAATTCTAATGCATCAACAACGCCCTGAACTACTTTTATTTTTTTGGCAATAACATCAATAAGATAAAAACGTGTTTCAGGAAAAAGAATGGCCAACGGTATTCCGGGAAATCCTCCTCCGGTTCCAACATCAAGAACAAATGTTCCAGGTTCGAATTTCATGATTTTTGCAATTCCAAGCGAATGCAAAACATGTTTTGTATATAATGCATCAATGTCTTTACGCGAAATAACATTGATTTTTTCATTCCAATCGTGGTATAAAAAGTCTAATTTTTGAAATTGTTCGATTTGAATGTCGGTCAAATCAGGAAAATATTTCAATATCTCATCCATTGCTTTAATTTTTTAACAAAAGTACTACTTTAGAGTTGAAATATTTAACTCAATTTTGCAAATTGAAAATTTATAATAATTACCTTTGAAAACTATTTAAATTAATTATGAATAACACTGCGCCTACATTTGCCAAGCAAGACAATCTGAAGTTCTTCAGAACACTTAACTCACGAGTAAACAATTACTTCAAGGAGAATAACATTCAGAAAACAGGAAACTGGAAATTGCATTTAAAAGCAATAATTCTTTTTGCAGTTTTCCTAACACCTTATTTCCTGATACTAACTCTTGAGATGCCTTTTTGGGCACAATTGCTATTAAACATTTTGATGGGAGTTGGAATGGCCGGAATTGGAATGAACGTGATGCACGACGGAAACCACGGATCATACTCTTCTAAATCATGGATCAACAAGATTATGGGCGGAAGTATTTATATTCTGGCAGGAAATGTTCACAACTGGCAAGTACAACACAATGTATTGCACCATACATATACCAATATTCACGGTCATGATGAAGATCTTGATGCCGGAAGAATTATTCGTTTTACACAAAATGCCGAATGGCAACGTTTTCATAAATTCCAACACTATTATTCTTTCTTTTTATATGGACTATTGACTTTCAATTGGGCTTTAACAACCGATTTCAAGCAAATGAAAAACTATCTTAAAAGAAAATTATCTTATGGAACACCTCAAAGTCCTGCCAAATTATGGACTGTTTTGGTTATCACAAAAATAATCTACGTTTTAATCTGGATGGTTTTACCAATGGTACTTGGCGTAACATGGTGGAAAGTTGTTATTGGATTTTTCGTAATGCATTACGTAGCCGGATTAATTTTAAGTATTGTTTTTCAATTGGCTCACGTAGTAGAGGAAACTGCAAACCCGATTCCTAATGAAGATGGCGAAATGGAAAACACCTGGGCAATTCACCAATTGTACACAACAGCTAATTTTGCTCCAAAAAATAAAGTAATCAACTGGTTTACCGGAGGATTAAATCATCAGATTGAACACCACATTTTCCCGAATATCAGCCATATCCATTACGGGAAAATTGCCGAAATCGTAAAACAAACTGCCATCGAATGCAACTTACCTTATCATGAATTCAGAACCATGAGAGGAGCTGTTATCGCACATTACAAGCATCTTAAAGATCTTGGAATGAAACCAGAACTAGCATAAAATAAAAAACTATTAATAATTAACCTTCCTTAATTAAAGTTGAAATTAAGGACATTCAAAAATTTTATAATGAATCATATTCTTTCAGACAGAATCAACAACTTAGCAACATCACAAACCTTAGCAATGGCTGCTTTAGCACGTGAGTTAAAAGCACAAGGAAAAGACATTATCAGTTTAAGTTTAGGCGAACCTGACTTTAATACACCCGATTTTATTAAAGAAGCTGTAAAAAAAGCAGTCGATGAAAACTACAGCACCTATTCTCCGGTAGAAGGTTATTTAGAATTGAGAGAGGCAATTTGTAAAAAATTCAAAAGAGACAATAATTTAGAGTACAAACCATCACAAATTGTAGTTTCTACAGGAGCAAAACAATCTTTGTACAACATTGCACAAGTAATGTTAAACGACGGTGACGAGGTTATTTTGCCTGCACCTTACTGGGTTTCTTACTTCGAAATTGTAAAACTTTCAGGAGGAGTTCCGGTTGAAGTGCCAACATCTGTAGATACTGATTTCAAAATTACACCAGAACAATTAGAAGCGGCCATCACACCAAAAACAAAAATGATGTGGTTCTCTTCTCCTTGTAACCCATCTGGATCTGTTTACAGCAGAGAAGAGCTTACAGCTCTTGCAAAAGTTTTAGAAAAATACCCAAACATATATGTAGTTGCTGATGAGATTTATGAGCACATCAATTTCTCAGGAACTTTCTGCAGCATCGGGTCAATCCCGGGAATGTTAGAAAGAACCATTACTGTAAACGGAGTAGCAAAAGCATTTGCTATGACAGGATACAGAATTGGTTACATCGGAGCACCGGAATTCATCGCAAAAGCATGTACAAAAATTCAGGGACAAGTAACTTCAGGAGCAAATTCAGTAGCGCAACGTGCTACAATTACGGCTGTAGAAGCTGATCCAAGCGTATTAAACCACATGGTTCAGGCTTTCCATACCCGTAGAGATTTAGTAGTTGGTTTATTAAAAGAAATTCCTGGAGTAAAAATCAACGTTCCGGAAGGAGCTTTTTACGTATTCCCAGACGTTTCTTCTTTCTTCGGAAAAACTTTAAGAGGAACCGAAATTAAAGATGCAAACGATGTTTCAATGTACCTTTTAGCTGAAGCAAACGTAGCAACAGTAACAGGTGACGCTTTCGGAAATCCAAATTGTATTCGTTTTTCTTACGCAACAAGCGACGATATCTTAAAAGAAGCATTACGCAGAATCAAAGAAGCTTTGGCTGTGTAATTAACACATTCAAATTTATAAAAATAAGGCCTCAGGAAATCCCTGAGGCTTTTTTTTGCTGTATATAACACTTCAGATTAATCTTTATAATTCAGAAGTTAATGTAAAGTGATATGTTTGCAACTTAAGTTAATAAAACCCCCGACAAAAATGAAAAAAAGATTACTTCTTGTTCTAACATTTATACTGTTTTCTAAAGAAATTAACGCACAGCAAAATCCAAACATCATGCTTTCCGTTTTTTATAAAGGCGAAAGTGAAAAGATTAATAACGAAAATTCTTCGGCTATATATGATGCAATTTATGGTATGTTTGAAAACTACAATGCCATTTCAAAAGAAGTAAGCCTTAAAAAATTTGATGAAAAAGAAGTTTTCTTTAAAAGTACTCTTTCCAACGAAAAATTAATTTCCTGCATCGATTCACTTTCAAAAAATTCAAAATTAAGCTTAGTCACTCAATTTAATAAGCAACAACTTGTACTTGAATCAAATTTCCCGAGCTTCTTTCAAAAAAACAATGACCTCGATTTTGTCAAAATAAAATTAAAATCTTTTGATGCAATTAATGAAAATAAAAAGAAAATAGTAATTGACAGCATCCATACCACAAGCGAGAACGGAGGTACGCTTTTAGACAAAGATTTAACCTATCATACTATCAAATTTCAGGATAACATTAATACTTCTTCAAAAAAAGCAACAGGATTTGCCACATATAATGTAAAAATCTTGACAGACTATGCTATTCAAAAATTAAATAAATCAAATTTAATTACTACGTTTTCAATAAATAAAAAGGAAATAAAAATAGTAGAAATTTATAACAAAATTTTTGTCTTTGATGTTTTAAACGAAAGTAATAAATTCAATAAAAAAGCTGAAAATTTTAATTATTGGGCACTAGACATCAATAATAAAAATGAAAGAAAATTGGGATCAAACATGTCTTATCTTATCTACAAAGACCTTTATGATATTTTTAAATTAAATAGAAAAATCACTAAAGAAGAGTTGAAAAAACTTTTACCAGTAGAGAAATTACAAAAAATGAAAGAAAATGGATTTTATAATGTGATCGAACACGATTTTGCGTTTGACAATACTATTTTCTTTTATTCAAAAATATATGGTGTTTCAAAAGATATTAAGGTAAAAATATAAATAAGTCTTTCAAAATTCCCATTCCACAATTTTATAAACACTCATTGTAATTCTATAAGACATAACCTCTTACAAAATCCCAACTTTGTATTATACTTTAATATAAAAATTATTTATTATGATACATACAGATGAAACCACAGAAAAAGCAGTTAGCACATTAGAAGGATTAATTTCAATTCTTGAAGACGGAAAACTAGGATATACCAATGCCGCAGAACATGTAGACAGCCCGGCAATCAAAACCGACTTTTTAGAATATGCCCGCGAACGTGCGCTATTTATTGTAGAAATACAAGACGAAATCAACAAACTAGGAAAATCAACTGATACTTCAGGTGGCGGACCATTAGGAGCAATACACCGTGCATGGATAGATATTAAATCTTCTTTCACCAGTGGTGATACCGAGGCTATTATTAATGCTTGTATTACCGGAGAAGAAGCTGCTATCGAAAAATATAAAATGGCTCTTGAACACAACCATCTTGATTCAAGTCAAATTGGTATCGTTTCAAAACAATTAAACAGTATCGAAAATACTTTGACTAAAATCAAAGCGAAAAAACTGTCATAATATTTGGCACTATTTTTTTGAGAATGAAACTATCCGGTTACTTAGACTGGGTAGTTTTTTTTATTTGAATTGAAAAATAATCCTACATTTGCGGAATTTTATAAATCGTAAATATCCATGATACAAACTGTACATAACCTTTCTTTAATTTTAATTTTTACACTATTTTTTTCAAATAAGGCAAATGCCCAAACAGAGGGAAGATTTATTAAAGCTTCAATTGGTTTTGGATCAAGCACTTCCGATTACGAAGAAGAAAATCCAGAAGTGATCGATGGATTTGGTTTTTATACCCAAGGAGAATATATAATTGGTTTAACAAGATGGTTTAGTGTAAGGCCGTATGCCGGAGCTATTTTTACCTCAACTGATGACGATAAAATTAAAAACCCACAAGGCTATAAAGTAGAAACTAACGCATTTTTATTAGGAACAAAAGTTCGTCTTTGTGCTCCTATTCCATGGGTTGCACCATTTATAGAAACCGGTATTGGCGCATCGATAGGCTCCTTCAAAACCTACACTAATTATGTGAATGAGAACAAAAGTGGTGTATTTGCACATATTCCTATCGGCTTAGGTCTTGCATTGGGTCGGAAAAACAATATCGAAATCGAAGTTTCTTTCTATTCAAATTTATCTACTAAACAATCTTTTGGAGGATTTGCAGCAGGATATTCTTTTCCTTTAGATTAATTTATAAAATATATAAGTAATTAGGAAAAAGAAACATCTTTAATCATCATCATTCCATATAATCTAACTATTTCAAAAAAAGTCACTTCAGCATTAGTAAACTCGAAATATTTATAAGAACTTTGCAAACTTTTTTCCACGAATACCACAAAAGCCTAAAGTTCTAAAAATGAAGAAGAAAATTGAAATATTAGCTCCTGCTAAAGATTTAATTGGAGGAATGGCCGCCATCAACAGTGGCGCCGATGCAGTTTATATTGGTGCACCGCAGTTTGGCGCACGTTCTAACGCCAACAATTCTATTGAAGATGTTGCCGCTTTGGTACAATATGCGCATTTATTTAATGCTCAGGTTTTTGTTGTTATGAATACCATTTTGTACGACAACGAATTAGAAACTTGTCGCTCAATGATTTGGGAATTGTACGATATTGGTGTTGATGCCCTTATCATTCAGGATATGGCAATTATGGAAATGGACTTGCCTCCTATCGTACTTCATGCCAGCACACAAGCCAATAACCGTGATGCCGATAAAATTAAATTCTTAAAAGATGCCGGAATCAAACGTGTGGTTTTAGCCCGAGAATTGAACCTGCATCAAATTAAAACAATATACGACGAAGCAGATGTTGAATTAGAGTTTTTCGTAACCGGAGCTTTATGTGTTTCTTTCAGTGGAAACTGTTATATGAGTGTGGCCAACGGAGAACGCAGCGCCAACCGTGGTTCTTGCGCTCAAAACTGTCGTTTACCTTATAACTTAATCGACGGAAACGGAGAAACTTTAATCAAAAACAGTCACTTACTTTCTATTAAAGATTTAGATATTTCAGAACAGATTCCGAATTTGATTGAAGCCGGAATTGTTTCTTTTAAAATTGAAGGAAGATTGAAAGATGTCGTTTATGTAAAAAATAACGTTTCCTACTTACGTCAAAAACTAGACAGTTATTTAGAAGGAGCAGGAAGCGATAAATACAGGAAAGCTTCATCTGGAACTTGTACGTATACTTTTGATTCGTCTTTAAACAGAACTTTCAACCGTGGTTATACCGATTATTTTGTAAACGAAAGACATAGCTCTATTGGTTCTTGGGAAAGTCCAAAATCAAAAGGTCAATATATTGGTAAATTAATCAGAACGGTTGGAAACGCTTACGAAATCGAAAACGGCGAATTACTAAACAACGGCGACGGACTTTGTTTCATCAACGAAAACAACGAAGCCGACGGAATTTATGTAAACAAAGCCGAAAACGGTAAAATTTACCCAAATGTTTTAAAAGAAGTAAAAGACGGAACTTTCATCTATAGAAATAACGACGCCGCTTTCATTAAAATTGTAGAAAGAGAAGACAGTGCAGTTCGTAAATTAAGTACAACTTTATTACTTACAGAAACAGAAACTGGTTTCGAACTAATCGCCACAGATGAAGACGGAAATGTAAGCATCGTAAATTTAGAACACGCAAAAGAGCAAACTAAAACTGGTGAATCAATCGAAGAAAATATCAAAACGCAATTAGCAAAAACAGGTTTTACACCTTATACTGCTAATGAAATCAATATTATGTTTTCTCAAAACTGGTTCCTTCCTATTTCAAAAATCAACGAAATGCGAAGAACCGTTTACGATCAGTTAACCGAAATTCGTTTGAAAAATTACAAACGCGAAGAACAACAAATTGTAAAAACGTCACATCCGTATCCAGAAACCAAATTAGATTTCATGTACAATGTTTCGAATAAAACCGCTCGTAAATTCTACGAACGTCACGGTGTTACCGAAATTGAAAAAGCATTCGAATTACAATGGGATCCGGGAAAATCCCGTGTAATGACAACCAAATATTGCATCAAATACGAATTAAAAAAATGTCCAATACACCAAAAAGACATAGTGGGTGTTAAGGTAAAAGAACCATTAGTATTGAAACAAGGTGAATTAGAATACAAACTAAAATTCAACTGTAAGCCTTGTGAAATGGAAATTTGGGAAAAAGATGCTGAATTTGAGATTGAAGAAGATCATTTTCATTAGAATTTAACCGCAAAGTTCGCAATCCCGATAGCTATCGAGAACGCAAGGTTCGCAAAGATTTTAATAATCTTTGCGAACCTTTTTTATTTTACTTCAAAACAAAGCTTTGCGCTCTTCGCGTTCCCGATAGCTATCGGGATTGCGAACCTTGCGGTTAAATATAGATCACGTAGACGCACTGCAGTGCGTCTCTACGTTAATGCATGCGAATAATTTTCCTTTGCGTGCTTCGCGTAATCCCTTGCGAACTTTGCGGTTAAAATATTAAATCTGCTGAATCTGCAAAATCTGCGTGAGAATAAATTCCATTTTATTTATCTTTACTCTCAAAACTGAATTTAAATGAAAACCAAAAATAGCATCCAGAAGCATTCAATTATAGCTGGATTTTTTGTGTGTCTTTTTTTTCCTTTATTAATATTTTCAGACAGCTATTTTATTTTTCAATGCATACAAATTTGCAATTTCGGTATGTTTTGGAATCCAATTTTCTGGGCAATTTTGTTTCCAATATTTATAGTTTTTCTGTTTTGGAATACAGCTACAAAAATAAGCCCATCACTAAATCAAATACATTACCTCAAAGCTTGTTCACAATTTTCTTTTGGAGTAAGTTCAAAAATTATTATCGCTCTTTTAGCAATATATGTTATTGGATTATTCGTAAATGGAATTTCATCAGTATTTAATTCACCAATTCCTTATCAAATTTTATTCTCATTATTAATGATTCTATTCCTATCATTTATATTAATGATTCTAACTTTTATAAGCAGTTTAATAATTGTCAAGGCAAGCCAAAATTCTCAATCTCTAAATCAAACAAAATGAAAATACTACTCCTCGGTTCAGGCGAATTAGGCAAAGAATTTGTTATTGCCGCACAACGAATCGGACAAACTATAATTGCTGTTGACAGTTACGAAAATGCTCCGGCAATGCAAGTTGCTCACGGTTTTGAAGTGATTAATATGCTCGACGGCGAAGAGCTGGACCGAATCGTAGCCAAACACAAACCTGATTTTATAGTTCCCGAAATAGAAGCCATTCGCACAGAACGTTTTTACGATTACGAAAAACAGGGAATTACCGTTGTTCCTTCAGCGAAAGCGGCCAACTTTACCATGAATCGTAAAGCCATTCGTGATTTAGCTGCAAAAGAACTTGGATTAAAAACTGCCAAATACGAATATGCCACTTCAGCAGAAGAATTGCAAAAAGCAGTTCAGGAAGTTGGAATTCCGTGTGTGGTAAAACCTTTAATGTCTTCATCAGGAAAAGGACAATCGACAATTAAAACTGAAAGTGATATCGAAAAAGCCTGGCAATATGCCGTTGCTGGTTCACGTGGCGATGTTATCGAAGTAATAGTAGAAGCATTTGTTGATTTCAATTCAGAAATCACACTTTTAACCATTACACAGAATAATAATCCAACTTTATTTTGCGCTCCAATTGGACACAGACAAGAACGAGGCGATTATCAGGAAAGCTGGCAACCCGCTTTAGTTTCAGAAAAAGATTTGTACGAAGCTCAGGACATGGCCGAAAAAATAACGGAAGCACTTGGCGGCGCAGGACTTTTTGGCGTAGAATTTTTCTTAACTAATGAAGGCGTTTATTTCTCTGAACTTTCTCCTCGCCCACACGATACCGGAATGGTAACTTTGGCCGGAACGCAAAACTTCAACGAATTTGAATTGCATTTACGCGCTATTTTAAGTTTGCCTATTTTCGAAATCACTTTAGAAAAAGCTGGAGCAAGTGCCGTAATTTTAGCTTCTGAAGATTCGACAAATCCAACTTTTAGCGGAATAGAAAAAGTAGCAGCCTTGCCAAAAACCGATTTCAGAATCTTCGGAAAACCAACTTCAAGACCGTATCGCCGAATGGGCATTGTTTTAAGTCATGATTCATTAGCAACCCCAATCGAAGAAATAGTAGAACGTGCCAAAACTACTTCTAAATTAATAACTGTAAATTCTTAAAAAATGAAAAAACTTATATTCGTGCTTTTCCTGATTATCGGAATTGCAGCTCAGGCTCAAACTAAAAAGAAATTTGATAAACCAACAATTGTAGAGGCTTCTTGCGGAGAATGTCAATTTGGAATGAAAGGTAAAAGTTGTGATTTAGCCGTTCGTATTGACGGAAAATCCTATTTTGTTGACGGAACAACCATTCACGATCACGGCGACGCACATGCTGATAATGGTTTTTGCAATGCTGTTAGAAAGGCTTCTGTAACGGGAACAATCGAAAAAGATCGTTTTAAAGCGACATCATTCACTTTAATAGACGACAAAAAATAATGGAGTTAATTCTTGAAAACATTGCCAAACACGTTTCATTGACTTCAGAAGAGCAAGCACTTTTTTTATCTAAACTAGAAACGAATACTTACAAGCCCAAAACGATTTTATTAAACGCGGGCGAAGTTTGTAAACATTCGTATTTCGTAAACTCGGGAATTTTAAGAAGTTTCAACATCAACGATAATATTGTTGAGCACGTTCTTTCATTTGCCTGCGAAGGCTGGTGGATGAGCGATATGTACAGTTTTTTTTCGCAAAAACCGGGACAGCTTTTTATTGAAGTTCTTGAAGAAGCCGAAGTAGTTTCTTTATCCAAAGAAAATCAGGAACAATTGTATCTTGAAATTCCAAAACTGGAACGCTTTTTTAGAATTTTAATTGAAAACTCCTTAGTTGCCAATCAGCAAAGATTAATGGATAATTTGAGTTTACCTGCGGAAGAACGTTTCGAGAAATTCACGACCAAATACGGATCACTGGTTCATAAAGTTCCTCAAAAACAAATCGCTTCTTTCATTGGTGTTACACCAGAATTTTTCAGCAAAATGAAAGCAAGACTTTTGAAAAAATAATAGCCACAGATTTCACAGATTAAAATGATTTTTTGTTTGCCACGAATTTCACAAATTTTCACTAATTAATTGACTTAAAAAATCAAATTAAAATTCGTGTGAATTCGTGAAATTCGTGGCAACATTTTTTTAATCCTTTTAATCTGTGAATCTGTGGCAAAACAAAACACGGCTCAATCAAGAACCGTGTTCTATTGAATTAAAATTGCTCAACCTCCGTAGAATGTTTCATCGCTGTAGTTGAAGACCTTCCTATTGTTACCGTATTTTGAACTGCATCAAAATAAGAAGTCCCTACAAAAGCCTGGTGTTTTACCGCTCTGAATCCGTTTTTCTGTAACGCAAATTCTCTTTCCTGCAATTCAGAATATCCTGCCATACCACGTTCTTTGTATGCTTTAGATAACTCGAACATACTTGTATTCAAAGCATGGAATCCTGCCAACGTGATAAACTGGAATTTATATCCCATTGCGGCCAAATCTTCTCTGAACGTTTCCATTTCAGCAACAGATAATTTTGCTGCCCAATTGAAAGACGGAGAACAATTGTATGCCAACATTTTATCCGGAAATTCTTTTCGCATAGCATCAGCGAATTTTTTAGCATAAACCAAATCCGGATTACTGGTTTCCATCCAAATTAAATCAGCATAAGGCGCGTAGCTCAAACCTCTTGCAATTCCCTGATCGATTCCGCTGTTTACATAGAAAAAACCTTCGTTTGTTTTTTCGCCTGTAATGAATTTAGCATCTCTTGGGTCAGCATCGCTGGTTAATAAATTAGCCGCATCTGCATCTGTTCTTGCAACAATCAAAGTAGAAACTCCCATAACGTCCGCAGCCAAACGAGCTGCAATCAGTTTATTAATTGCTTCTTGTGTTGGAACCAAAACTTTTCCACCCAAATGCCCGCATTTTTTAGCAGAACTCAATTGATCTTCAAAGTGAACTCCGGAAGCTCCGGCTTCAATCATTGACTTCATTAGTTCAAAAGCATTTAGGTTTCCCCCAAAACCAGCCTCGGCATCAGCCACAATCGGAACTAAATAATCTTTTTTATCCTCCACTTCATTTACGGTCTGAATCTGATCAGCACGCAACAAAGCGTTATTAATTTTTTTTACCACCATTGGTACACTATTTACCGGATAAAGCGATTGGTCCGGGTACATTTCTCCTGCCAAATTTGCATCGGCCGCAACTTGCCAGCCACTCAAATAAATCGCTTCTAAACCAGCGTCGACTTCCTGAATCGCCTGATTTCCTGTCAGTGCGCCTAAACCAGCAACATAATCCTGATTTTTTAACTTTCTCCATAATTTTTGCGCTCCCATTTTTGCAATAGAATGCTCAATTTGATAAGAACCCTGAAGCGTAACTACTTCTGAAGCCGTGTAAGGACGTTCAACGCCTTTCCATCTTGGGTTCGTGATCCAATCGTTAATCAATTCCTGAATTCTGTCTTCTGTTGTTTTCATAAATAATATAGTTAAGTTGGTTAGTAAGTAAAGTTTGCGGTCGCAGTTATAAGTATTCAGTTTTAACTGGACTTATTTTTTTTAACACATAGAAACATAGCTTTCGTTGTGGTTAAAGGCATTTCATTTGTCTAAACAAACATAGCTATGTGTGAAAATCCAGATTTTTTTATATTATCATTTTATCTGCCTGATCTGCAAAATCTGTGTGAAAAATTATTCGCCCGCAGATTTAGCAGATACCGCAGATTTCTAATTTTTAATTCTAAATTTTTAATTAAGACTAAAAAGCATTAATTGTTTTGTTTAGTTTATAATCTGCGAAAATTTTACAATCTCATTTTATCTGCCTGATCTGCTAAATCTGCGTGAAAAATTATTTGTCCGCAGATTTG
>Ga0247740_1000027_pt1 | contig 65293 bp, 56 predicted proteins | sample UWRJL148409B2_FD_180942 | JGI IMG/M metagenome (GOLD analysis project Ga0247740, IMG submission 180942) | Plant litter microbial communities from Arlington Agricultural Research Station in Wisconsin, United States - UWRJ-L148-409B-2 | ecosystem: Environmental > Terrestrial > Plant litter >...
CATGCGATCGCGCAGCGGATCCGGGATATTGCCGCGATAGTTGGCGGTGGCGATGAAGGTGACGTCCGACAGATCGAACGGAAGATCGATGTAGTGGTCGACGAACGTGTCGTTCTGCGCCGGGTCTAGCACTTCGAGCAGGGCGGCCGCGGGGTCGCCACGCATGTCGACGCCCATCTTGTCGATTTCGTCCAAGACCAAGACCGGATTCCTGCAGCCCGTCTTCTTCAGGGCCTGAATGATACGGCCCGGCAGCGCGCCGACATACGTACGGCGGTGCCCGCGGATCTCCGCTTCGTCGCGCACGCCGCCGAGCGAGATGCGACCGTAGCGCCGGCCCATGGCCCGCGCGATCGATTTGCCGAGCGAGGTCTTGCCGACACCAGGCGGACCGACGAACAGCAGGATCGGCCCCTTCTTGTCACGGCGCAGCTGGCGAATGGCCGAATACTCGATGATGCGTTTCTTCACGCGTTCGAGTCCGAAGTGGTCTTCGTCCAAGCAGCGCTTCACCTCGCGCACGTCCACGCGGTCGGGAGTGACACGCGACCAGGGCAAGTCCGCGAGCCACTCCACGTAGGTGCGCGTCACCTGGTACTCGGCCGATTGCGGCTGCATTCCGCTCAGGCGCCCGAGCTGCTTGCGAGCCGTCTTCTCCGCGTCGAGGGGTAGCTCGGCCCGCGCGATGCGCTCGCGCAATTGCTCCACTTCGTCATCATCCGCCGCTTCACCCAGTTCTTCGCGGATGTTGCGCATTTGCTGACGCAACACGTAGTCGCGCTGCGAGCGGCTCATCTCGGTGTGCACGAGCGTGGAAATCTCGTCCTTCACCTTGAGCACTTCGAGCTGGCGCATGACCATGCCCAAGACCAGCTCCACGCGCTCGCGCACGTCGAAGGCTTCGAGCACGCGCTGACGCACGTGGATGCTCGCCTGCTCTTCCGGAAAGTTCGAGGCAATCAGATCCGCCAACGCGCCAGGCTCGCGCACGTTGTCGAGGATGCTCGCGGTCTCTTTCGGGAGGTTCGGCATCAAAGCCAACACTTCCCGCGTGTTCTCGCGCAGCTTCTGACCCAGTTGTTGCAAGTCCGGCGCGGGCTCGGTGGGCTCGGTGATGCGCTCGACCTCTGCCGTCATGTACGGCTCGAGGCCCGTCGTGCCCTGCATGCGGAAGCGACCGAGGCCGTTCAGCACGACGCTGTAGTTCGACGGGCCCAGTCGAATCACTTTCACGACGCGCGCCAACGTGCCGATCGCATACAGATCTTCGAACGTGGGTTCGACGGTCTCTGAATTCTTCTGCGTGAGCACGCCGACCATGGCGCTTTCCTGACCGAGTAGCTCTTCGACCAGGCGCACGCTGCGCGGGCGGCCGACATTGATCGGCACCACCGACATCGGGAACAACACCGAGTTCCTGAGCGGCAAGATCGCGAGCTGCTCCGGTCGACGTGGCTTTGGGGCAGGACGCATGTTTCCACAGTAATACGGATCGACCAGAGATCCAGCGACGTGTCATTGGCACCAGCGGTGAACCGCCCGCTGGCGCCTGCTTGGGGCCGCCTCGCACCGGTGTGCTGACCTGTGCGTACCTAAGTCGCGAGACTCTTCGGCCTGTGGTATCCCCCGGGTCATGTCGCGTTCGGCACGCCCGCTGCCTTTCTGTCCCGTTCTGCGCGCTTTGCTCACGCTTGCGCTGCTCGCGGCACCCGCCGTGGGCGTGCTCGGGTGTGCTGCCGGGGCGAACACCGGGAGCCCGGAAAGCACGTTGACCGAGTACTCGCGCGCCATCCAGCGCGGGCAATTGGCCGAGGCGTACGGCCTGCTCAGTGATGATGCCAAAAAGACGATTCCTTTCGAACAGTTCAAGCGCATGATTCAGGAAAATCCTGAACAAGCGCGGGAGCTGGTCCGGGCGCTCGACCGACCGCAGGCTGGCCCCGCTCGCGTGACGGCTACCGTGACCGGGGCGGACGGCGAGCCGCTGCTGCTCGTGTTCGAGAATGGCGCGTGGCGCGTGGATGGCTCGGCCATCGACCTGTACAGCCAAGCGTCGCCGGAGTCGTCGGCGCTCGCGTTCGTCCGCGCGGTCGAAAACAAACGCTATGATTTGCTGTTGCGGTTTGTCCCGGACAGCCAGCGTGAAGGTTTGACCGAAGCCACCCTGCGCAGCGCGTGGGAGGGCGAGCAAAAGCAAGACATGGCGCGCTTGATAGAGGCGCTGAAAGCCGCGCTGCCCGCAGCGCGCTTCGAAGTCGTGGGTGAACGCGCCACGCTCGCCTATGGCGCGGGCGGAACGATCGAACTCGTGCGAGAGCACGCCGCATGGAAAGTCGAGGAACTGAAATGAGCCCGCGTATCGCCAAGGTCTTACGCCAGACCAAAGAGACGAAGATTAGCGTCGAGGTGAACCTCGACGGCACGGGCGTTTCGAAAATTCAGACGCCCCTGCCCTTCCTCTCGCACATGTTGGATCAGATCGCCCGCCATGGCTCGATTGACCTGACCGTAGTCGCCGAAGGCGACGTTGAAATCGACGGCCACCACACGACCGAAGACATCGGCATCGTGCTTGGCAAAGCCGTGCTCGACGCGCTCGGCGACCGCAACGGCATCCGTCGCTACGGCTCGGCGACCCTGCCCATGGACGAAGCACTCGTCACCGCAGCGCTCGATCTCTCGGGGCGCGCATTCTTCGTTTGGCGCGTGCCCCTGCCGAAGGCCAAAATCGGTACCTGGGACGTGGAGCTGGCGGAGGTGTTCTTCGAGGCGTTTGCCCGCACCGCGCAGGCCAATCTGCACGTCGTGCTACACGAGGGCCAGAACTTGCACCACATCGTCGAGATTTCGTTCAAGGCCTTCGCCCGGGCTCTGCGCGCTGCCACCGAGCTCGATCCGCGTGCGCCGGGCGTGCCGTCGACCAAGGGGATGTTGGTGTGACCTCGGTCGTCGTGGTCGATGTCGGCCTAGGCAATCTGCACTCCGTCGAGAAAGCGCTGGAGCTGGCGGGACGCGAGTTCGGCATCAGGCCCGTGCGCAGCGCCGATCCGGACGTCGTGCGCCGCGCCGACGCGATCGTCGTCCCCGGTCAAAGCAACTTCGACGGCTTCCTGAAAGCGCTCGGCCCCGAGCTGTTTGAGGTGCTGCCGGAGCGCTTGCGCGCGGGCACGCCTTACCTCGGCATTTGCTTGGGCATGCAGATTTTGTTCGAGTCGAGCGAAGAGGCGCCCGGCTATCAGGGGCTGGGCTGGTTCAAAGGCTCGGTCAAAAAGCTGCTCGGCGCTCCCGGCATCAAGATCCCGCACATGGGCTGGAACTCGCTCGAACTGCGGGCGGGCGGACACCGCGAGCTGGCCGCGGCGGGCGGTGATGGTGAGCACGTGTACTTCGTGCACTCCTTCCACGCGGTGCCGCTCGAGCCCGACGTGACCAAAGCCACCGTTTCCTACGGGCCCAATTCGGTTACGGCCGCGGTCGCGCGGGACAACGTGCTGGCCACGCAGTTTCACCCGGAAAAGAGCCAAGCGGCTGGAATTCGGCTGCTGGCGAGTTTTCTGGGTTCGGTTGCAACCCGCTAGAGTATCGTCCAGACATGGCGGAATTGGGTGACGACTCGGAGAGCGGGGTCGAGCAGGATCCGGGCTCGGAGCGCCCGAGCTTCGCGCCGACCGCTCCGCCGCGGCGACCGAGCGTGGCATCGACAACCCCCGCGGCGCTCTCCATGCGGCGCCCAGAGCCCGATTCGGAAGCGCCGTCCGCGAAGTTCGATGGTGAAGACTTTTTGTTTCACCTGTATCGCGGCAGCGAGCTGCTGCAGGACAACTGCGTCAGCGAGGCTAAAGAAGAGCTCGAGCTCGCGCTGCGCGTTCAGCCGCAAGACATCGAAGGCCAAGGGCTGCTGGGCGTCGTCTACTTCCGGCTTGGCCTGTATCCGCGTGCGCAGGAAATCTACCAAGATATCATTCGCGTTCGACCGGAAGAGATCAGCCCGCGCGTGAATTTGGCGCTTTGTTATTTGAAGACCGGGCAAGCGCAATTGGCGCGTGAGTCGCTGGAGCAAGTCACGACGCGCGTGCCGGATCACGTGCGCGCGTGGGGCTACCTCGGCCTCGCCCACGAGCGGCTCGGCGACTTCGAGAAAGCTCGGACCGCCTTCGACCGCGCGGGCCAACCGCACTTGGTCAGGCGCATGCAACAGCTGCTCGATCAGAGCGCAGCCGCGCGCGAAAGCGAGCACCCGCCCGAGCGGGCCGAAGTCCGCTTGGCCGCCGCCGACGCCGTGCAAGAACTCGAAACTGACGAGCCGGGCTTTTCGCGCGCGACCACGGAACCGGAGCTGAGCGCGCTCGCACGAGCAGGCCGCTGGCGCGCGGTCGAACCGGGTGAAGAAGTGCCTGACGCCCCTCGCGCTCGCCGCTCCTCGCTGCCCGGGCGCTTTGGCCCGGCCGTGCCCGTTATCCCCGAGCCCGTCGAGCTCGGGCGCTCATCGCTCTTGCCCGTACTCACGAGCGGCGGCTCGCCATCGATTCAAGCGCAAGTGAGCGCATCGGAGCCGGTGGTCGCCCCGAGTCGCCGCTCGGCACTGATCGAAGTGACCGAGAGCTGGGCCGTGCGCAGTGATTCCGTGCGCGGGTTGCTCGCGCGCGGAGCGGCGTTCAGCAACGCGCCGTTGCTGCGTCGCATGCGTGGCCGCGAGCTGAGCGATCCCCTGGGCGGGCCCGGAGCGCCCTGGGTGCGGCTCAGCGGCACGGGTCAAATCTTGGTCGGCGCGGCTCCCGAGCGCGAGCTTTCGGCGCTCGAACTGGACGGCTCGTTCGTGTACGTGAGGGAGAGCTGCCTGGTCGGGTACGCGGGCACCGCCCAGCATGAAAATGGGCGCTTGCCGAGCGGCGGCGGTGAGCCGGTCTCGATGGTCCAGGTCAGCGGGCGCGGCACGGTGCTGATCGAGAGCCGCAAACCCCCGCGGGTCCTCGAGGTAACCGAAAACCAGAAGCTCGCGGTGCGTTCCGACGACGTGGTGGGCTGGATTGGCCGGCTCCTCGGGCACCCGCTCGACTTGGAATCAGCACCGCTCAGAGCCCCGGGCTTCGTCGCCTTTTCAGGCAGCGGTTCGGTGCTAGTGGACCTCGGTTGATATGGCGAAAGCAGGCATACTTTCTCGACGTCCGAATCGCTTACCGCTGAGCGAACGCAAGCGCCGTCGCCGTTCACTGAGTGAAGACGCATTCAACGTCCCCAACCTGCTGACGATGGCGCGGGTGCTCGTGATCCCGCTCGTGATCATGCTGCTCGGCCGCGGCTCGCCGAAGGACTGCGTGTGGGCGGCTTTGGTCTACTCTGCCGCCGCCATCACCGACCTGCTCGACGGCTACTTGGCTCGGCGCATGAACGTCGTCAGCGTGCTCGGCAAATTCATGGATCCGCTGGCCGACAAGCTGCTGGTCATGGCCGTGCTGGTGTACATGGTGCCCATGGGCCGCATCCCCGAGTGGGCGGTGGTGCTGCTCTTGGCGCGAGAGATCTCGGTCACCAGTTTGCGCAGCATCGCCAGTAGTGAGGGCGTGGTGATCGCCGCAGGTGACGACGGCAAGAGCAAGACCGCCCTGCAGATGGTCGGCATCCTGGCTCTGATCCTCGGCTACCCGTACCACCTGTCCCTCGGTCCGATCGACCTGGGCATGGTGGACTTGGTCTACGTGGGCCGGGCGCTCGTCTATATCTCCCTGGTTTTCTCCATCCTGAGCGCGGTTTCTTATTTGCGGCTGTTCGCGGCCGCAGTCGAAGCCAAGGACAAGCGCCGCGAATGAGCGTTCAACGGCTCCGAATCAAGACGACCCCCGCGAATGCCGCGCTTTTGCCCGCGTGACAGGCGTCAAAACCCCTGGTACGAAGCCCCGCAGCATGCGCTTTTCCATCGCCCGCCTCCTGTCCGTAGCCACGCTCGTCTCCGGCTTGGCTCTGTTCGCGTTCGTGCCCGGTTGCTCGCAGCAGGGTGAAGGCGAACGCTGTGGTGACGACGAGTTCGGCACGGCCGACAGTGACGACTGCGGCGACGGCTTGGTCTGCACCGCCAAGAACCAACTCTTGAACGGCGGCAATGGTGCAAACCGTTGCTGTTACCCGGATCGCGTGACTGATTCGCGCTGCCAAGCGTCCACCGGAGCTCCAGTGGGCGGCGCGGGCGGCGGCGCGGGCGCGAGCAACTCGGGCGGCGCGGGGACTGGCGGCGGTGACACCGCGGCGGAAGCCGGCTTGGGCGGCGAGGGCGGCTGAGTGCCTTCCGGGTCAGCACTGGCTGCCCTGGGTCAAGAGGCCCTGCTGCTCGCAGTGGCCGTATCGTTGCCCGTCGTCGCGATCGCGGCGTTGGTCGGTCTGCTCGTCGCGGTGCTGCAAGCCGCGACTCAAGTTCAAGACGCAACCCTCGGGCACCTTCCGCGATTGCTGGTGGTGGCCGTGGTTCTGGCCTTGATGGCACCCTGGATGGGCTCGGAAATCGCAGCTTTTGCGCTGCGGGCGTTTCGCGGCGGTTGAGCCCGTGGGCTCATTTTCCCCCAGCGATCTCGCGCGCGTGGCGAGTGGCGGTCGGATTCGCGTCGCGGGCCGAATCAGCACCGTGCACGCGGATGCGTGCGTACTCGGGGACGCGTTTGCCAGTATCCGCGTCACGCCCTTGAGTGCGGCGGACGTGGCGCCCGGTGATCTGGTTGTCGCGGAAGGCCAGTACGATGGTCACACGCTCGGGGATGCCGCGCTGCTCGAACGAACGCTGTGCCCCGAGCCACGGGGGGACGGCGATTTAGCGCGCTTTGCTTGGCGCGGGGTTGGACGCAATCTGCAAGCGCGCGCCCGGGCCGTCGCCGCCGTGCGCGAGTACTTCGTGCACGAAGAGCGCTTTTTGGAAGTGGAGACCCCCCAGCGAGTGCCCGCACCGGGAGTCGATCTGCACTTGGACGCAATCCCCGCTCACGGGGGGTACTTGATCACGTCCCCCGAATTGCACATGAAGCGGCTGCTCGCCGCCGGTTTCCCTCGCATTTTCCAGCTGGCCCGCGCCAGCCGCTTGGACGAGCTCGGGCAATTTCACGAGCCTGAATTCGCCATGCTCGAGTGGTACCGCGCCTTCAGCGGGCTCGAACGAGTGCTGCTCGACACCGAACAGCTCCTGCGGCGCGTGGCCGAGAGCGTTTCCGGGAGCCCGCAGCTGTTCGGGGCCTCGGGGCAACGCTACGAACTCGCGCTGCCCTTTCAACGCATCACCGTGCGCGAAGCGTTTCGAGAGCACGCGGGCATTGCGGACGCGGTCGACCTCGCGCACACGGACGAAGCGCGCTACTTCGAGCTGCTCGTCGGCTTGGTCGAGCCGGGCCTCGCGCGTGAGAGCAGGCCGTTATTTCTATGGAAATACCCAGCCAATCAGGCCGCATTGGCGCGCTTGTCGACTGAAGATTCCAGCGTCGCCGAGCGCTTCGAGCTGTACGTGGGAGGCGTCGAGCTGTGCAACGGCTTCGATGAACTCACCGATCCCCACGAACAGCGGCGGCGCTTCGAGCAAGATTTCGCGCGTCGTGCTGCCGAGGGGCGCGCAACGTACCCGCTCGACGAACGATTCCTGGCCGGGTTGGTCGGCGGCATGCCGCGCGCCGGGGGCAACGCGCTCGGTTTCGATCGCTTGCTGATGCTGGCCACGGGCGCGCGAGAGCTGAGCGACGTGATCGCCTTCCCTGCCCGCGAACTGTGAGTTAGCGCTCAGTCGTAGCGTAGGATCGACACGCAGGGGGCAGGCGCGAGCCGCTCACGGCCACCAAGCGAGCCCAGCTCGAGCACGAATGCGTAGGCGATGACGAACGCGCCTTGACGATCGACGAGCTCGCCCGCAGCGGCGGCGGTGCTGCCCGTAGCCAGCAAATCATCCACTACCAAGACTTGAGCCCCCTCGCGCAGCGCGTCGCGGTGCATCTCGAGCTCGCTCTCGCCGTACTCGAGCGAGTAGCTCACTTTGTCGGTGCCGCGCGGTAGTTTGCCAGGACGCCGAACGGGCACGAAGCTGGTGTTGAGCCGCGCCGCGAGCGCGCCCCCGAAAATGAAGCCACGCGATTCGACGCCCACCACCGCGTCGACCTGCTCGCCGACGAAGCGATGCGCAATCGTATCGAGCACGATGTGAAAGCCGCGCGGATCCGCGAGGAGCGGGGTGATGTCGCGGAACAACACGCCGCGCTGCGGGAAGTCGGGCACCTCACGAATCAAGCCGCGAACGTACGCGAGCGAATCGAAGAGCGGTGTCTCGTCCGGGCGAACTGGTTTGTCCGCTGCCAGCTCGGCTGCCTTTTTGAGCTCGACACCACGCGGCGTCGGCTGAGATCGAGCTGGGACCGGCTTGTTCGGTTTCGCGAACGTGCCTTTTCTAACCGCCATGGTGTCATCGTAGTCGGCCGGGCCCAAACTCACAAATGCGCGCCCCGGCCGGTGCACGTGTCTCGACCCTTACAGCACGTCGGCCAGCAGACGCGCCACGAAGTCGTCGGTTTCGCGAGCCCACAGGTCGAGCGAAAGTGAGGTCAGGCTCGCCACCCCCGCGTCGAACGCCTCCGTGTCCGACCCCGGTAGCGCTTCGCTCTCGGCGCTCGGGCCGCCGAGCCACAGGTATTCCCGTCCTCGCGGATCGCGCCGAAAGTCGACTTCGTCGTGGTAGATGCGGCGCCCGAGCCGCGCTGACCGCAACCCCGTGTAGCCTTTTGGTACGTTCAGATTGAGCAAGATGGGAGCGGTAACCGGGCGCAAGAGCAGCGATTGCACGACGCGACGCGCGAGGTCGGCCGCGCGATCCATGTCAGCGTCGAACGGCGTCGACACGGCAAGCGAAGGGATGCCCTTCAAAGCCGCTTCACGCGCCGCCGCCACGGTTCCACTGTAAAAAACGTCGTCACCTAGGTTCACGCCGTGGTTCACCCCCGAGACCACCGCGTCCGGCCAGCGCGGCAAGATGCGCGTTTTTCCGTGCAGCGCGACGTATACGCAGTCGGCGGGAGTGCCGTCGATCGAGAAAACCCCGGGACTCGACTCGAATAGCCGTAAAGCGCGATGCACGCTGAGCGCGTGGCTGGTCGCGCTCTGCTCGATCTCCGGCGCGCACACGATGACCTCTGCGAACTCGCTCAGGGCCCGCCGCAGGGCGTTGATGCCGGGAGCGCGGTAGCCGTCGTCGTTGCTGAGCAGGATCAGGGGACGCACCATGCGCTCGAGGCTAGCATTGCCGGCCGCCCGTGGACTCCTTTGGCGGGTCTGGGCTACCCTGAAGCTCGTGTCGGGCGAGGTCACTGACGAGCAACTCGTCCAACAGATTCGGGCAATGGTCGAGGCAGAACTGCTGCGTCTCGGACGACCGGCCAAGTTGCGCGTCGAGGGCCAGTGCTTGGTCACGGGCAAAGGCGCCACGGAAGCGCGCGCCGACCTCAAGGGTTCGATCTTGCAGTGGGACAGCCTGCCCGATGACCTGCGCGAGCGCCGCGTGCAGCAGATCGCGCAATTGCTCGGTGAGGGCGCGGTGCGCGCGCCCCTGGTGCAGCGCCCGGTACGGCAGAAGCGATCGAACGGCCTGGGCCTGTTTTCCAGCCTTCGGACCGTGATCTCGTTTGGCTTGCTGATCTTCACACTCGGCGTCGCCTATCGCTATTTGTCGCCCAACAAGGAGTCACCACTCGCGACGGTGAACCGCATGCTCAACTCCGGGCCGGTCGCCAGCGTGATCGCGAGCGTGACGGCCCCGACGTACAACGCGAACAACATCGAGCACGAGCGCGGGGTGATCGCGAGCGCTGCGTGCGGCAAATCACGGGCGCGCGTCGCGCGCGGCGGCAGCGTGGGCCCCGCAGACGTCGAGGGTTGGCAAGTCGAGCTCGTCTTGTTGCGCCGAGGGCCCGAAGTCGACCTGACCCGGAGCCCCGCCCTCGCATCGTTCGTCAAGCGCGCGCCCGGCTCGACCGATGGCGCTTTGGTCTGGGCCAGAGCCGCGACGCTGATCGCCCAACAGCGCTTCGATGCGAAGGTCGACGTGCGCGCTCAGCCGCCGCTCGGCGAAAAGAACGTCAGCGGCATCGGCTTCGTGTTCTCTGGGCCGTACGTCGTGCCGTACTTCACGGAGGACGAACGCGCGGACTACTTCAAGCTCGCCGACGCCCTGGCCGACGCCCTCGGGGCCACCGACGGCGCACTGTTCGCGCATTGCACGAGTAGCGAAGCGCACCACGTGGGCTCGTGGTTCTTGGGCCCAACCCCGGGTGCCGCTGTCGCCTCCTTGATCTACTTCATGGAGGCTTACAGCGACCTGCCCGTGCTGAAGCCAGAGGTGCTCGGCAGCGGCGGCGAAGGGGCACGCCGGGGGCACGCCTTCGATTCGATCCAGCGCGCCGCGATGCCGCTCAGTCGATCATCCGTGGCTACCCTCGTGGGGGGTGAGCTCGGAATGATCACGATGCGGCCAAACAAGCCCGCTCGACTCACATTTCCGTTTCGTGACGGAAACCGCGCCTCGCGGGCGGGCTTGGACGCAGCGCGCTCCCTCGGCCTTTCGAGCTCGCGTTAGCTCGGGTCGCCGCTGAGCAGGGGCTTGAGCTCACCGCTCTCGTTCAGGCTGGTCACGATATCGCAGCCGCCCACGAGCTGACCGTTGACGTACAATTGCGGGAACGTCGGCCAATTCGAATACTCCTTGAGGCCGGTCCGTAGGTCCGCGTCCGCCAAGATGTTCACGTCACGGAATTCGGCGCCGTTCTGCTTGAGCACACCGATCACCTGCGCGGAAAATCCGCATTGCGGGAAGTTCTTGTTCCCCTTCATGAAGAGCACGACCTTGTGGCTCTCGATCGTGCTCTTGATGCGTTCACGTAAGGCTTCGTCCATCTGATCCTCCGCTGACTTTGGCCCATGCTTCGGGCGTGTAGGTCTTGAGTGCAAGCGCGTGAATGGCACCGTTCATCGCGGTGCCGAGCGCGCCGTACACGAGCTGATGCTGTTCGATCAGCGATTTGCCGCTGAAGGCGCGGGACACCACGCGCGCTTGGTAGTGATCCTGAGTGCCCGTCAAATCCACGAGTTCCAGCTCGGCGTCGACGAAGCGCGCCCTGAGTAAGCGTTCGACTTCGGCGGGCTCGATCATGGGAGGCGCTTTTGTGACGCAGCGACCCCGGCTTGTCAACTGGCCGACTCAGCAAAGTACTGGAGTTTCCAGTATTTGGCTGTCGATCACTCCCTCGGAGGGAGCGCTGTGGTGAAGCGGATCTCCCGCATCGCGTCGCGGAAGCGCACTTCGAGCTCGGAAGCGCGCATGTTCAACTCGACCAACTTCTTGCTGATCTGGTCCAACTTGCCCGTCACTTCTGCCAGGCGCGCAGTGAGTTTCGCTCGCAGATCCGCGGCTTGCTTGTTCTTTTCGATCGCTTCGAGGCTGAGCCGCGTCTCCCGCGCCGACCTTTCGAGCTCGGCTTGACTCTGGCCGAGAGCGTTCCGTTCGTCACTGGCGTGCTTCAAAGCATCGCGTTGGGCCCAGGCCCGGGTGAGCGCGTCGACCAGCGCGCGGTCCGCCCGCGGATCCGCGAGGTACGCCTTCACCGCGTCATCGGCGACCGGTGACAGCCAGTCAGTGCTCTGCTGCGTCGGTTGACGCTCCTCGACCGTCAGCTCGGCGCGAGCTGCGGCCTGGACGACGATCGGGACCAGCGCATTGCCCGCGCCGAGATTGTCTTCCGTTCCTGCCGGTGGTTTGTACAGCCGCGCGGCTCCCAGGCGCGAGTGACGCACGAGTAGTTTGGCGCTCTGCTCGCTGCCGTTTTTGATCTTGTAGATCGTGCGCGTCACACTATCTCGTTCGACGATCAGCTCGCCGGCTTCGATCTTGAACAGGCGAGCGCCCGTCTCCAAGGTGTGCCGCTCGCTTTCGACCGCCAAGCTCCGCTCGAGCGCGAATGGCACGGTAGCGGTGGCCTTGGGCGGCAAGGGTTCGAGCATGCCTTGCCCCAAAAAAGCGCCCTTTTCGAAGACTGCGATCGGGCCGCGCTCCAGCAAGCCCGCGGTGGCATTGGTGAACCGTGCCACGCGGAACGGGTGTGAGTTGGAGTCCGGGACGCCGCCATCGGGCGCAAACAAGAACACGGCTTCACCGGGGACTCGCTGATTGATGAGCAGCACCATCGTCGCGCTGGCGTCGGGCACGGTGACGCGCACTGGTAGTTGGTAGCGCGTCGAACCAGAGTCGACGGCTACTGCGGCGAGGGCGCTGATGCGGCGCGGTGCGCTCAGGCCGCCCTTGCTGAGTTCACCCAGCGCTACGCTGCGCTCAGCGTCCTTGTCGTATCGTTCCTCCTTGGCGTCGTCGAGTTCGAGCGCGGGCTCTTGGGCGGCGGCTCGCGAGCGCGGGGCCGCCGCTTTCTTGGGGCTGGCCGCGCCGCCCGAGCCTGCGCTCGAACGCGCCAACCCGCGCCACTGCCCCGGAGCCGCGCTGGCCTGGGCAACTGGAGCCGGTGGTGGCGGCGGTGGCGGCGCGGCCGGCGCGTCCGTCGGCCCCACGCGATTGACCGCGCCACTCTCACGCTCGTTCAGCGAAGTGACGCCTTCGGGGACCGCGGCGATTACCTCGCCCGTATCGGTCACGATCGGGCGCGCGGGCGTGACCGGATCTCCGAGCGTGGACTCGAACGCCAAGGGGGCGCCGGCGACGAGCGCCAATTCCACGTCTTTCCAATCTTCACCGGAGACATTCTCGACGATCCCCCAGGCTTGCAAATCGGCTCCGCCACTTTGCACGACGATGCGATACGAGGGCCGCCAAACCGGCGTTGCCGCGACGTAGCCGACGGCTAAGTCGTGCTGCTTGCCATCGAGTCGCAAGGTCACTTCACGCAGCTTGTTGCGCCCATTGTTGCGAGAGTCCTGAACCTTGTCCGGGTTGTCCCAGGCCTCCAACATGCGCATGAACTGCGGATCCGGCGCGGTCGGGTCATCACCCGAGACATCGAGCGGAAAAGATGCGGCCTGCACCGAGCTGCCGCCGCGCTCGACGATCGCGAGCGTAGCCAGAAAATCGCCGACCATGCGCTGCCGCATGCGGAACTGCACCGAGTCGCCTTCGACTTCACCCGAACGCTCGAAGTAGCCAACGCCGTTTCGATACACGACCACCTTGCGGATGGGCAGGCCATCGACGCGTAAATCGGGGCCGCGCGCGCAACCGACGCTGAGCGCCGTCAGCGCACACCAAGCGGCGGTGGTGAGCGTTGAGCGCGCAGTCATTCCTCGGCTGTCGGTCTTCGGCGTTCGCATGACTCCTCCGGATCTCCCACTATATCACCCTGCAACTTTCCATCTGCGCCGCCGTTCATCGCCGCCGCTGATCGCCGCGGCCCGAGGCGATCAGAATGCGTCGTCGGCGTCGCCGAGTTCGACGACGTGGGAGACGACAGCCGTGTTGCCGCCCACTACCCCGAGCGGGTTCCACGGTGGATTCACGCTGCCGACACGCGCGCTGTTGTCGAGCACGATGTAGTATTGGCCCGGCGGCAGCGGGATTTTTTGGCGCTGTTCGTTGCCTGGCATGAGCGGGAACTGAAGCACGGGGGCTTCGGGCGGCGGCGCGAGAGCGGCGCCCAGTTGCAGCCCACTCCGCCAAAGATCTCCCCCACCGCGCCGCAGAACCATGGCGTCGAGCGTGGGCCCCGTGAGTCGAAAGCGACAGAACAGCGCTTGCCCGCTCTCGGTGACCTCGAACGGGCCGATCATGTCGATCTGCTCGGAGCGCACTTCGGTCGTGTCGTTCACGAAGGCGTAGCGCCCCCCCGGGGGGAGATTGAAAGGCTTGGCCGGACGCAGCGGTGGTTGCAGTTGGCCGAGCGCGAACTCGTCGCCGCTATCGGAGTGGATCACGGTGAAGCCATTGGAGATCTGGCTTTGTGCGATCTGGGAACCAAAGGTGGTCGCCATGTAGCCGGCGGGGCCCTGCGCCGCCCAATTGACGAGCTTGTTTTCGATCGTAGCGATCTTGAACTCTGGCCCGAACGGGACGCGCGAGGGCTTGGCCCAAATGTAGATTGCGTCTTCCGTCATGTAGAAGTCCATGCGGTACTCGACGCTGGTCGCGACCGAAAAACCCACGCGACCGGCGATCGGCGTCCACGCCGAACCGGTCCCTGCGAAGCTGAGCGTGACCGTTTGCATCTGGTCGTTGACCTGATAGTTGCACTGGTCAGGGTACAGCCGCCCGACGGTATTTCCGTTGGTCACGAGCTTGAGGGGCACGCCGCGCTTCAGCATCTCGGGGCACATGCGTTGCGCCCCGAAGTTGGAAAACAGCCACCAGCGCAAACCCGGGCTGGCGTTGACGGCGCTGCGCACGCACGGGCAACCGACTCCGAGCACGAGCACCAAGAACAGGCCGAGCAGGCGAAGTCGAAGCGGTGGGATCGTGTACTTCATGCGGCCTCGCCAGCCTAGTCCAAGGGCGAGGCCGCGCCTACGGCGCTCACTCGGCCGGGGTCGGGGCGGGCCGATTCAGTGCGCGGAGAGCGACCGTCGAAAGCGCCTCGATCAAGCCCGGCGCGGTGTTCAGCGCCGGCACGCGTTCGAAGCCGAGCCCGAGCGTGCCGGCCCAGGCGCGGGCTTCGATATCGAGGTCGAATAGCGTTTCGACGTGATCAGCCAGGAAGCCGAAGGGCGAGAGTGTGATTTGACGCACACCGCTGGCGGCCAGTCGCTCGAAGGTTTGACGAAGATCGGGGCCCAGCCAATCACCGCCGTCCGCGCCCTGACTCTGGTACGCCAGTTCACAGGGCTTGCCCAAGCGCTCGGCGATCGCGCGGGCACTTGCTTCGACCTCGGCTTGGTAGCGGTCCCCGGCGCGGATCGCCGCGCGCGGTAAGCTGTGAGCCGTCAGCATCACCGCGCTCTCGCGCGAGTCGACACGCAGCAACGCTCGCAACGCCGCACATTGCGCTTCGACGAACGCGGGCTCGCTGCCCCAAGGATCGCACACCACGAGCTCCGGCGTGGCGGCCCCCAAATCCGCGCGCACCGTCTCGAGCGAGCGGCGCGCGGCGGCCCCGTAAACCTCCACACTGAACGGCGCAAGCGGTACCAAGACCAGCCGTGCCAGCCCGCGACGCGCAGCCTGCCGGAATGCGTCTTCGACGCTGGGCTCCCACAATCTCATGCCGAGCAGCACCGGCAGCCCGCTGCGCGCTTCGAGGGCGCGCGCTTGCTCCTCGGTCACGCGCAAGAGCGGCGAGCCGCCGATCGCCTCGTAGCGATGCGTGAGCTCCGCGATCAGGCCAGGTGGCGGTGGTCGACCGTGACGAATGCGCGCGACGAACGCGGGCAAATCAGCCACGTCTGCCACCGTGCCGTGGGCGACCAACAGGATTCCAGTGCGCGGCTCATTACTCATTTGAATGGATGCGGGGCTCGTTCGGGCCGCTTCGTTCACGGTTCGTTGTCTAACTTACGTAGGAAAGGATAGTGGAAGTCGCGTGGCGGGTTCAGGTTTTCTTTGATTACGCGCGGCGACGCCCAGCGCATCAGGTTCCAGGCCGAGCCGGCCTTGTCGTTCGTGCCAGAAAGGCGCGCCCCGCCGAATGGCTGCTGCCCGACCACGGCTCCGGTGGGCTTGTCGTTGATGTAGAAGTTACCGGCCGACATGCGCAGTCGCTCTTTGGCCAAGGCGATGGCTTCGGCGCTACGCGCGAAGATCGCGCCCGTCAGTGCGTAGGGCGTCGACTCGTCGACCACGCGCAAGATTTGCTCGAAGCGATCGTCTTCATACACGTAGCTCGTGACGACGGGGCCGAAGATTTCCTCACGCATGAGCGCGTGATTCGGTTGTGTGACCTCGATCAGGGTTGGCTCGACGAAGAAGCCGACCGAGTCGTCCGCGCCGCCCCCGCAGGCGATGCGGCACTCGGGGTCCAAACGCGCGCGCTCCAAGTAACCCAAGATGCGTTCGTACGCGGCGCGGCCGATCACCGCGCCCAAAAAGTTCCGACTGTCGCACGGGTCACCCACGCGGATCTCGCTCAGCATGGCCCGCACTTCGGCTTCGACCGACGGGGCCAGGCTCTTTGGCAGATAAATGCGCGAGGCGGCCGAGCACTTCTGCCCTTGATACTCGAAGCCGCCGCGCACGATCGCAACGGCCAGCGCGGTCACGTCCGCGCTCGGGTGCGCCACGATGAAGTCCTTGCCGCCGGTTTCGCCGACCAGCCGTGGATAGCTGCGGTAGTGGGTGATGCGCTGCCCGACCGCGCCCCACAGCGACTGAAACACCGCGCTCGAGCCCGTGAAGTGCAACCCACAAAAATCAGGGTGACTCACGACTTGCTCCGAGATCGCCGCGGCGTCCCCTTGCACCAAGTTGATCACGCCGTGCGGCAAACCGGCGGCTTCGAGCAGCTCGAGCACGTAGTGAGCGGACAGGGCGGCCAGCGGAGACGGCTTCCACACCACGGTGTTGCCGAGCAACGCGGGGGCGGTCGGCAAGTTGCCGGCGATGGCCGTGAAGTTGAAGGGCGAAACGGCGTACACGAAGCCATCGAGCGGCCGTAACTCCAGCTGATTGCGCTCGCTCTCGGTAGAGATCAGCGGAGTGTCCGCCAAGTGCGCGGCAAAGCGCACGTTGAAGCGGAAGAAGTCGATCAGCTCACAGGCGGCGTCGATCTCGGCTTGGTGCACGGTCTTACTCTGGTTGAGCATGGTGGCGGCCAGCAGCCGTGCTCGCCACGGGCCAGCGAGCAGATCCGCGGCGCGTTGAAAGACTGCGCCGCGTTCGGCCAAGGTCCAACTCGCCCAACTCGACCTTTGCGACAGCGCGGCCTCGATGGCGCTCGTGACGTGGAACGGTTGGGCCAGTGAATATTGACCGAGCTTCAGACCGTGGCGGTGCGGCGCGCTGAAGTCCTGCGCGGAAGGGCTGAAGATCCGCTCGCCCCCGATGACCAGCGGGATGCCGCGCGGATGGCTAGATTGGGCCTCGATTTCGAGATCGACGGCCGCGCGCTGGAGGCTGCCCGGAGCGTGCCCGAGTACCGGTTCGTTCACGGGCTGTGTGTGCTCACTCCCTGCTGCCATGGGCTGAGCTTACGACATCAACGGCAACCTCGAGGCGGGTCTTTGCGTACATTGTGGGCGGCGCACCCTGCCAACGCTCGTTCGCGAATGCGGCGTGAGCGTGAGGCGGCGCCCACGTTGGCGGCGATTCCCGCACCTTGCCCACACTCGCTCGCGCAAAAATCCCGCGTGTTCATCCGGATTTGTCCGTTACACTAGCAAGTTCCCAGTGATGCGCGGCCGCCCCAATCCCGTCGAGGCTCTAGCCACCTTGGTGCGTCTGCAAGACGACACCGAACGGCGCGCGAACTTTCGGCAAGCCATCACCGCGCTCGGCCAAAGTGCGGGTGCCTCCGGGCCGCCGCCCCTCGACGGCATCGCCGCCGAAGTGCTCAGCCAAGTGATGGGCATCGCCCTCGACAGTGGCTTGGTCGACGACCTGGATTGGATTGCTCCGGGGCCCGCCGCGGTGGCGCTGTACGAAATCACGGCCGCATTGCCGCAGGGCAAGCCGCGTCGCGATCTCGGCCGACGCCTGTTTGCGCGCGTGTACGACGGCAGCGCCGGCACCTTCGCGGCTGTTGCTGCGCGCATGGCCCTCAGCTCGGGCAAGCCGCTCGAAGCGGTGCCGATCCGCGCGCGGATCAGCTTGTTGTTCGACTTGCCGGTGGGCTCTTCGGTCAATCCCGACGCCTTGGCACTCACGCTCGTCACGCGCCGTGAGCTGAGGGAACGCTGGCTGGATCGAGCGCGCAGCGGCACCCTGCCCGCCCGGCGGTTGGCCGCCAAACTGATCGAGCACGCTGCGCGTGAAGCCGTCGTGCGCGCGCAGCAGGGCGACCCTTACCCCAAAGACTTGCTGTTGGCCGAGCCGGTACGCGGCATTTTTCAGGCGCTTTTGGCGGATCGCGAACCGCTGGTTTGGCGACATGCCGCCGTCGCGCGTGGTCTTTTGTCCGCGGTCGATGGTGGCCTGCGTGAAGAGATCGACAGCGCGCTCGACCCGAATCTCAGTCCGACCGAGTGGCGTCGCGCGGCCGTGTCGCTGGTCGGTACCCTGCCCTCCGATCCGGATGGCGCCTCACGCGCTTGCAAACGGTTGATCGAGGGGCCGCTCGCGCAGCACGATCCTGGCATCGTGGCGACGCTCGTGCTCGGGCTACCCCGAGCAATCGAGGCCGAACCGGACGCAGCTGAAGCGTTGCTCGACGCCATTGCCGCCACCCGTCGTCCGGACGTGGCCGAAGCCGTCGCGACCTTGCTCAGCAATCTGTCCAGCCAAAGCTTCGGCGAGAACGCGGCCAAGACCCTGCGCAAGACTCTCGCGTCGCGTGCGCAGGCCCAAGGCTCGGTGCTGCGCGGGGTGGCCGAGCGCACGATTCGCATTTTGGACCGCGAGCAAGACGAAGACACCGAGTTGGTGGGCGCGGTGCGGCGTGCGCTCGGCGCCTACGAGACTCGTGGCGCCCGTGCCGCGCACGAGCTTGCGACTTTGGCCCTGGCATCGGCGCACCGCGCCATGGATTTCATCGGCTCGCACGACCCTCACGACTTACAGGTGCAACCGTACGTGGTCGGGGCATTGGCCGATCTCGATCTCGGGGTGCTCGAGACCCCGCGCCTGTCCGATCTGCTGCTGCTGGGTCGTCGGCCCGGCGACACCGACGCGAGCTTGCCGGACATCGATCGCCTGTACGACCGCCTGGGTCGCTGGGTGCTCGATGCCGAGTCGAGCGCGGAACACGCGGAGCACTCCAACGGAGCCGCGCTCGGCGAGCAACGCCGCCTGAAGGCGTTGCTGCACTTGGTCGATCTCGAAGGCGCGCGCAGCGAAGACGACGTGGGTGTCCGCGGCCGCGTGCGGCGGGCCGTCCAGGTCATGTTGCGCCGCTTGGCCAGCAGGCCCGATGCCCTGGTGCATCGCATTGCGTGCGCCACACTTGCGCGCAGCTTCGACTCGGCGGTGCGCGAAGGCGTGTCCGAACCGAGTGACCTGTTGCTCTCGGTCGTGCACTTCTTGTCGGAGCCGCAGAGCTTCGAGTCGATCGCCGAGGCCTCGACCAACCCCGACGTGCGGATGGTGCTCGAGGCTTACGTGGCGTTTTTGAATCCACTCGCCGAACAAACGGATCCTGCAGACGGTAGCGTGCGTCCGAGTCCACTGGAAGAAGCAGTGCGGGTCGCCGCGCGCGTGCTGCGGCTCAGCCGGGGGCTCGGCGCCGGCGGTTCCTACCGCGGTGAATCACTGCGCCGCGTGATGCAGCGCTTGGGCCGTGCTCTCGAGTTCATCGCCCAGGCGCGGGGTCAGACCGAATTGATCGAAAACTCGGGTGGCGACAGTGACGTCATGAGCGAACTCGAGCACGCGACGGAGGACTTGCGCCGACTGATCTTCAGCGCCGTGCGACGCGTGGTCGAGGAAGATCCGATGGCCATCACGGTCGTCGCGGACGTGCCGCCCCTGTCTAGCCTGGTCGAGCGCACGGTGCGCTCGGGGGCGCCGCCGAACGCAGAGCAGCTCGCGATGGCGATCGAAGAGCTCGTGGCCGATCTCCCCCTCGCGATTGGTGGTGCCGTGAGCCGCGTGCTCGAGCGCATTGCGACGCTGCCCGTCACCGTGCCGAGCGACGTGTTCGCATTGCCCTTGGAGAAGCGCCGCACGGCTCTACCTGACTGGCTCTTGCCGCAAAAGACCATCGGCGCTTTCTACGTGGTACGTGCGCTCGGCGGCGGAGGCGCAAGCTCCGTGTTCGTGGCGCGTCGCATCGAAGAACGAAAGAACGCCAAGGCCCAGGGCTTCGCGCTCAAGGTGCCCGCGTACGATCCGACCACCGCGCGCAGTCTGTCGGAGCAAGAGTTCTTGCAATTGTTCCGTGAAGAAGCGGGCGCGCTCCTCTCGTTGCCGCAGCACGTAAATCTGGCGCGCTTCGTCACCTTCGACTTGGCCGCCCGTCCCAAGCCGATCTTGGTGATGGAGCTGATCGGCGGCGCGGGGTTGGACCGTTTGATCCGCAGTCGCTCGCTGAGTAGCGGGCAGGCTTTCAAGATCTTGGATGGCATCCTGGGCGGCGTCGAGGCCATGCACGGTGCGAGCGTCGGGCACTTGGATCTCAAGCCATCGAACGTGATCTTGCGCGACGGCGAAACGCCGGTGTTGGTCGATTTCGGGCTCAGCGGCCGCAAGTTGCGACCCGGTTGCGGCACGCTCGATTACTGCTCGCCCGAGGTGCTCGGCACCGCGCCGGCCGACTACGTCCCGTCACCATTGCCCGCCGACATTTATGCGTTTGCCTGTATGGCGTACGAGACATTGACCGGCCAACTGCTGTTCGAGGCCGAAGACGAGACCACAATCTTGTCCCTGCACGTCATGCACGACGGCTGGCCGGACCGTCTGGCCCTTTTCGCTCATGTGCCGGAATACAGAGATCTGGCCATGGTACTCGCGGCGTGCTTGCGGCAGGATCCGCGCAAGCGTCCCACCGCCCGACAAGCGCGCGCCGCGCTCGCGAAAGCCAGTCGGGACCTGCTCGACCACCCGTGGCCCCTCACTTTGGATCGTCCCCGAACCGAACTCTCCGCGTGATTTCGCGCTGGGCTTGCCTGGCAGCATTGGCGGTTGGGTTCAGCGCGTCCGCTTGTCGCGCGCGGAGCGCGGCCCCGGTGTACATCGTGGCCGGACCCGAGCCGGGCGATCGCGTCGAGTTTCGTCCCGTCTCGAGCTACGCTGAGTACCTGGTGCTCGCCGGTCAACGCCGTGAGCTGAGGATCACTCTCGCCAGCTACAAGACCTCCTGTGACTCCTTCGTGCCCCCGGCTGATCACGACTCGAGCGCGACCGTCACCGTGATCGTTCCCGCCGACCGCGACCTTTCACCCGGCAACTACACCTGGGCCGGACACGCCGCGCATGGCGGCACCGAACAGCAGCCCGCGGCCCCCTACGCATTGCCCACGATTCGCCTGGGGCACCGCGGCTCCACGCTGCCGGCCGGTGGGGAAATCCAGCTCGAAAGCGTGGCCACGACCCAAGACGGCCGCGTGCGCGGAATGCTCAGTTTCGAGTTTGCGGGCGATGCCGAGCACGCGGCAACCAGCCTCAAGGGCAGCTTCGAAGCAAAACTGTGTCGTGTGCAGTTGTAGACGGGGCGTGCCGGTTATATGGGGGCTACCGTGAACGCCTCAAAATCGACGCTGCTCCGCGGGCTGCGTGCCCTCGGCTATTCGGCCTGCTTGCTCGCCGTATTCCAAGCGTGCAGCGGTGACGACACCAGCACGCCGCTTACGCCCGCCGGCCCCGCGAGCGTCGAAATTACCGGCATCTCGCTGGGGAATGGTTTGGTGGGCGACGGCGGTGAGTCGTCCGTATTGGCCTGCGATTACAAGATCGGCGTCACCGTACAGACCACGAACTGGACGCTGTATCCACCCGGACGGTGTGGGTCGACCCCACAATGCGGGCAGCTACGCGTGACCCTGACGAGCGCCTCCGGCAACGTGCTCGCAAGCAGCATCGCCGCCGGCAATGGCGTCGCGCTCGATGTTCGCACGCTGTTGCCCGGGGCAGCACCGATCGAAGCGGGGCGATATACGATCCAGGTCGAGCTGGTCGACGACGCCGGAAAGGTTCACGTCGCGCTAGACGGAGGCAACGGCTCGGCGGAAACCGAGTTCTCGCTGACTTTGCCGGCAGACTGCGCGAACCCTCCCGACATGCCAGGCGCCGGCGGCGCGGGAGGGAGCGGCGGCGCGAGCAATGCCGGCGCGAGTGGCGACGGTGCCGGTGGCACTGCAGGAGACGGCGCTGCTGGTGATGGCGCTGCTGGTGATGGCGCTGCTGGCGTCGCGGGGGCTTTGAGCTCCGCCGGCGCTACGGCAGGCTGAGCTCGCCTTCAGGCATGCACGAAAACGATCGTGCCTTTCAACGGCAGCAGCTTGCCATGCCAGCCCCGAGGCATTTCCGGCTCGGTGAAGAAGAATAGACGCCGCGCGTCCTCGGGCGCCAGGTTGATGCAGCCGTGGCTCTTCGGCACGCCGAAGCGATCGTGCCAGTAGGCGCCGTGCAGCGCGTAGCCGTCTTCGAAATATTGTACGTACGGCACGTCGCGCAGCTCGAACTCCTCGCCGACCTCGTTCGAGGCCATGGTGGTCGACACGTGCTTCGTGTGGATGCGGAAGATGCCGCGTTTCGTGGCCGTCGAGTGCTCCGGATCGTCGAGCCCAGCTTCACCGCTCGAGATGAGCGTCGCGTACACCGGCTTCACGCCGTCGTAGGCGACCAAGGTTTGCTTGGTGACGTTGATATCGAGCCACTTTTCTCCGTTTTTACCCCAAGCCGGCATGCGCTTGGCCGGGTCGATGCGTGAGGCATCTTGATCGCTGATCCACTTGCCGCCCTCTGTCTCGAAGTGCAGGCGGCCTCGGAAGAATTGCTGCTTGCCCGTGAGGTGGAGCGCGGCGCGATACTCGGCCGAGCCCGCGTCGCGGAACTTGCGCGTACGCTTGTCGTATTCCCAGAACTTGGCGTCGGGCGAGCGCACGAACGCGAACGGCAGCTCGATGTCTTTGCCGATCTCGACGCCGTGAAAGCTGGAGCCCTGAATCGGGCGTAAGCGATCGACGGGCACCAAGGTCAGGTCGCTGGTCACCCCGTAGCGACGTCCCGCGCTCAGGAACGTCTCGAGTAGCGAGTAGCCCACCTTGGGCTTCATGCGCTCGACGAGGGCAGCTTGGGACGGATTTCTGCCAGCGATTTCTAGATACTTGGGAAGCGGTTCACTGGTCCTATCCGCCCATGCCTGGGCCGCGAGAGGGCCCGCGGCGCCGCCGAGCCAAACCTGCGGGGCGTAGCGCGCGCCCACCTCGCCGTCCGCGGCCAACCAACTGCTCATGCGCTCGCCCAGGTCCGGCTCGGCTTGCGCGAGCTCCGCTTCGCTCGGCACTCGTCCGTAAATCGGCCCGGGCTTGCGCACCGTTCCGTAGATGTACGGCAGGCGACGCGAGAGATCAGGCTTCGTGCCCTGAGTCGCGATCACGACCGGGTCATTTGCGTCGATCGTGGCCGCGGGTCCGACGCACACGAAGCCTTCTGGCTCGACGCGAAACCAACCACCGGGACAGCCGTCGAAGCCCGCCGCCTTGCCCGTCGTGGGCGACGACGCGCCCGCGCGTAAGTAACCCAGCTTCGCGGCCGCCGCGGAGGGCGACGCGAACACCCACGCGCGCAGGCCCTTGGCGAACACGTGTGTGGCGGCGACATCGACTGCGCTGGGCGGGTCGTCCAGTACCCCCGCGAGCGAAACTCGGGGCGGACGCGCCCGAACGCTGGGGGCGGCCGAGGCGCTGGCCGTCGGGACGAGCGCGGCTGACTCGAGGGCCCGGCTCAGCGCGGGAGCGTCACCCTCAGGATCTCGGTGGCAGCCGGCCGCGACAAGCAGCGTGAGCAAGCTAACGTTCCGCATCTCCGTCAGCGGAATCGCACGAAGTTCGCGCTATTGCCCACAAATCGGCGAGTTGGCGCGAACTGTAGACAAAGAAAGGGCAGCAGCCCGGGCGGAGGGGGGGGGACACCTCGGGCTGCTGCCGACCGGACTTAATGCACGGGCCGTACCGTCAACTTTCGGCGATCAAAACGCGGACTTATGGCCGGAACTGAACCAGGGCCATTGCAAATGTGAAATCGCGGTTCCGAAATAGAAAGTAAAAGCCGGCGTCCGTGAGGCGTATCCGCGGGGGTCGAGCGCATCCGAGCCCCAGCCGCGAAATCTTCGCCCAAATCGGGTTGGTTCTCTACTGTGCGAGGGATTGTGCCGGGAGGAACCCGGCGCCCGGAGCTCGCCCAGTGTCACGACTATCCTCGGAAGCCTTCCCCCGTGCTCGCCGCCCGCTCGCTCGGAGAGCCGTGCGTTACGTTTCAACGCTGATCTCGTGCGGCTTGGCCGCGGCGGCGTGCAAGACGAACCCTGCCCCCCCCGCCCCCGCCTCGACCAAGGAATCGGCGAGCGCCGTTGCCAGTGCCGCGGTTGCCGCGCCGCCGGTCGCGAGCGAGACGCCGCCGCCGGAGGTTCCGCACGCGCCGCGCAACGTGATCTTGCTGACGATCGACAGCCTGCGCGCGGACATGCCGTGGACTGGCTATCCGCGCGCGATTGCGCCCAACCTGACCAAGCTCGCCGAGCAGAGCGTCGTGTACACCAACGCCTATGCGCTCTCGAGCTACACCGCCAAGAGCGTGGCTGGGTTTCTGTCGAGTCGTTACCCGTCCACGCTGTATCGCTCGGGCTTTTTCTTCGCCACGTATCCGAAGTCGGATCTGTTCTTGGCCGAAGTGCTGAAGGGCCACGGTGTACCCAGCACCGCTTGGCACGGCCACGAGTACTTCCGTAGCGCGGGGCTCGACCAAGGCTTCGACACTTGGCAGTTCGTGCCGGGCATCAAGTTCGACCCGGAGACGGACAACTCGATCACCGGACAGGCGATGACGGAACTGGGGCTCAAACTGCTGCGAAAGCCGGAGAGCACCGGCAAGCAGTTCTTCGCGTGGGCGCACTACATGGACCCGCACGATCAATACAACAAGCACCCGGAGGCCTCGCCGGAGTTCGGCAACAAAAACCGCGACCGCTACGACAGCGAAGTCTTCTATACCGACTTGTGGCTGAACAAGCTGCTCACCTTCGCGCGTGAGCAACAGTGGTGGAAAGATACGGTCTTGATCATCAGCGCCGATCACGGTGAGGCGTTTGGCGAGCATGGGTTCTACAAGCATGCGTTCGAGATCTGGGAAGTGCTGACGCGGGTGCCGCTCCTCATCTCGGGTCCGGGCATCAAACCGCGGCGGATCGAGGAACGCCGTTCGCACATCGATCTCGCGCCGACGATTCTGGACATCATGGGCTTTCCGCCGGAGCCCGAGTTCATGGGCAAGAGCCTGCTCCCCGAACTCCAGGGCGCGCCCCCCGACAACCGCGAACCCATCTTGAGCGAGTTGACCGAGGACTCGCATAATCCGCTGCGACGCGGCTTCATTCTTGGTGATTACAAGCTGATCGTGATCGACGGTCGCAAATACCAGCTGTACAACCTGAGCAAAGATCCGGGGGAACTCACGGATCTCGCCGACGCCGAGCCCGCCAAGCTCAGCGAGATGAAGCAGGCCATCGGCAAGATGTACGAGCAGATGAAGATCATCGAGCCCTACGGCGGAGCCACGCTGAAGGGTGGCGGTTCGGCGAGGGGCCCGCTCGGTCCCAAGTGAGAGCTCACGGGCTCAAGGCTTCGGCGCGGGCGGCTTCGCCGACGGCGCGGGCTTGGCCGGCGGTGGCTTCTTCTCGGGCGGAGCGCTACTCGCGCTCGGTGCAGGCGCAGGCGTAGGCCTCGCCGAAGCATCGGGCTTGGCCGAGGGCTTCGCCTCCCGGCACTTCTGGACGCATCCCTCCGACGCCCTTTGGCACGCCTCGACGCACTCGACGACTTGGTCGCAAGCCAAGTCGCAGTCCGTTTCGATCGTCTGACAGCGCGTGTCGCAGGCCTGCACGCCGAGCGGCTGGGCGCGCTCTCCATGCGCCACCTGACCGAACAGAGGCGCTGCGAGCAAACACGCCCCCGCGCACAGAGCCAACCAGCGGAATGCGTGAACCATTCTCGCTGGTTCAACGGCCGACCGTGACGGCGACTGAAGGTGCTGGGAAAATTCTAGCGAATACCGCTACTTGACCAGCGAACTGGAGTCTTGATCGACCTGCTCGGCGGTGCTTGCCACGACTCGGGCGAACCAGCGCCCATAATCGGACCTTGCCAGGTACTCGTTGCCCTTTTCGCCGGGCACACGGTAGAGGTCCAAGCTGCCGATCGCTTTCGAGCCGGCAAAATAGTCGACCCTCACCACCAGGTTGTCGGGGCCGGGCGTGGTGCTTGGCTTCTCGACCCAATCTTGAACGTGCAGGCGGCCGAGCTTGCTCATCCAATTGCCGGCCGTCTCCTCTAGCTTGGTGGGCGTCGCGCTGTCCGCCCAGCCTTCGTTCTTACCCGCGACACGCGACAGCTCGCGTGATTTTCCCGCTCTCGAGACTTTGACGCGCGTTGCCTCGTCGGGCTTGAACGGTTGGAGCTCACGCTCGGGCAAGCGTGACTCGGCGAACAGTAGGTTTTGGACGATGTCGCCCGAGATCGCGAAGACATCGCCGCTCTGCGACTTCGCGTAGCGTTCACTGCCCCCTGGCGTCGCCCCGCCAATGACCAAGGTCTGCGCTTTGCCCGCGACGGTGACCTTCAGCGTGCCCTCGGGCTTGTCGAAGCCGAACTCTTCGGCACGTGTGCCCTCGACTTTGCCGACCGCGCGTAGGGCGCGCAGCGGCGCCACGCTCTTCACCAGTTCTTCTGCAGCCTTGACGGCAACGAATCGCACGGTCGTGTGCTTCGCGGGTGCCGCGGGTGCCGCGCTCGCGGCGGCGTGAGCGCCGGTCGGCGGCGTGGGCGCCGCCGGTTCGTCTTTCTCCACGGTGCCCGCGTACCAACGCCCGAGCGCGTCCTTCTTCGGCTCGATGCGCACTTTGCGGGTGGCCGATTCGAAGCTCAGCGCCGTGACGGAGTCGGGCGAACCCGCCCAGACCTCGACCTCGGTCGGCTTGCTCTTGAGCTGAGTCTCGTCGTCTCGAGTCCACACGCCCAAGGCCAAAATAGCCGCAACGCCGAGCACGCCGAAGTGCACGAGTTGGCCCTTCAAAAGGCTCATCGTTTGGCTCCTCCGCCGCGACGCGAGCGGCGGCTCACGACCACCCCCGCGGCCAGAACCAAACACGGCGCGCCGAAGATGGTCGCGTAGAACCAGCTCAGATCTTGTTGTTTCGTGGTCTCGATGCGCACGTCTTCTTCGCTCGTTTCGGCTCCGGCAAAGCTTGCCTCGCCCACCAACCAACGTACGGAATCAGCCAAGAACACCTGGTTGCCGCGTACATTGCTCATCACCAGATCGCCGAAGGCATCGCTGTCGGCCACGACGAACGCCCGCATCTCGTTGTCCGGCTTCTTGCTATCCGGCTTCTTGTCCTGGTTCTTGTCGCGCGCAGCGGCACTCGCCGAGACGGGCCGTGAAACGGCGGCGGCCAAGTTGAAGCTGCCGCTCTTTTCACTGTCCTTGTCTTGCACGTAATTCTTGTTGAGGTCGGGGAAGCTGCCCGACGGCGCGCGCACCGCGAAGTCGATCTTGGCGGTGGCGTTGCTCGCGCGCTCCAGACTACCGGTGCCGAACAGCACCACCGCGGCCGCCGATGAGTTGCGGCTCAAGGTCGACACCGAAGCGTGTGACGAGAAGCTATTGCTGATCAAGCGCACTTGGTCTGCGTTGTTGAACGAGAGACGCACGTGCGCGCGCTCGTTCGCGAGCACCGTTGGCGAATAGCTGAGTTGAGCGATGCTCGCCAGGGCGGCGGCCCAAGCTGGCGCCGGCTCTGGAGGAGGCGCCGGGCTCGGCTTTTCCGCCGGGCCCGGAGTCTTTGCGGTGGCGCTAGGCAAGGGCACGGGAGGACTCGGCTGGACAGCGCTGCCCGAGGCAGAGGGCGCGCCCGGCGTGGCCGCCGCGAGCTGCGCGGTGTTTGCGTCAGGGTCGAGTGCGATGAACAGGTGGCCCCCGCGATCAGCATAGCGACGCAGCGCGCTCAGCTCCTCTTCCGCAAAGGGCTCGCTCGGACCGAGGATCAGCACGACGTCCGCGTCGTCGGGGACTTCGTTGCCCAGACCTTGGGCGAGACCCAGGTCCTTCAGCGTCAAGTTCTGCTTCTGGAGGAGTGCGCGCGCGATACTCGAAGAACGGGCGGGGTCGTCCTTGCCTTTGCCGGAGTCAGCCAGTTCGCCGTGACCAACCGTCAAGTAGGCGGTCAAGCGAGCGCGCGCCAACTTCAACAGCTGCTCTTTGACGTCCCGATCGAGCGTCTTGAGTTTGGGGCGCGCGGTCTCGATATCCGTGCCCAAGTTGACGGTGTGGTTGACCGAACCACGGGAGAACACGATCACGCCGTCTTGGGTGGCGCGCAGCTCCTTGGCGAGCTTGGGGGCGAGCAAGCGATCCGTGACCTGGACCTGCAGCTTGGGCATGCCGGTCGCAAGCTCACGCAGATAGCCAGCCACTTCGCTGCGCACTTCGTTCACGTCGGGGAAGAACGCGACCACTTTGACGGGCTCGGCCAGGCTCGCCGCGATTTTACGGGTCGGTTCGCTCGGCCGTGAGGTCTTGAAGTACGAGTAGTCGGCCTTCCACGGCACGCCGCCCGCGGCGAACACCAGGAGGGCGCCGTAAACTGCGGCAATGACCAACGTCAGGCCCGCGCTGGCGGCGGCGCGCACGCGGCGGCTCTCCGGGCGCTCCGCGCGACGCATCGGCCAAAGTGCGGTCTCGGCGAACAGCATGGGGATCAGACTCAGCGCGGCCAGCGCGATCCACAGCACGCGCAGCACACCGAGCAGGTGCTCTTTTTTCGTGGCCTCGAGGCCCGCTAGGCCGAGCTTGTCGACGCCGGCGTCGGTGGTCGCGAAGTAGAGCGCGAGCGAGAGTAGCCCCGTGAGCGAGAGTACAGCCAGCAGCAGCTCGATCGATCTACGCTCGCCGCCGCTCTTGAAGCGCGGTGAAAAGCGCACTGCCGTCGCCCCGAGCACGCAGGCGAGGCCGAGTGCGGTCACCGCGCCGGCTCCCTTTTCCAAACCCGAAAGCACGCGCTCGCCCAAAAAGACGAGGCTCATGCCGCACGCGTACAGCGGAAAGACCCAGCCCGGCGCCGGGCGGCCGACGTCGACCACGGTCTCGGAAGATTTCGTCAGCGCCATCGGCGGGCCTCCAGCACTTTGGTGGCCGAGAGCAAGAAAAAGTACGTGACCATCAGGTAATACGCGACGCGATCGAATTGCAGCGTGCCGACCATGAACGGGCGGTAATTTTCGTGGTGCAGCGCTAGACCAGAGAAGAACGTGTTGAACGGCGGGTTGACGGCCCGGGCCACGACCCAGAGCAAGATCATCGAGGCCACCATGGCCGCACCGATAATCACCGCTACCACCTGCGAGCGCGCCAATGACGACGCGAACAGGCCGATGGCGGTCACGGCGGCCCCGAGCAAAATCAGGCCCGCATAGCCGACCAAAATGTGGCCGACGCTGACCTTCCCGCGGACGTACACCATGAGCGGCATGTACAAGGTCAGCAGATTCATCAGCGTGAGCACGCCGAACGCGGAGACGAACTTGCCGAGCACGATGTCACGATCGCGGATCGGCGCGGTGTTGAGCAGCGTGATCGTCCCCGACTGACGCTCTTCGGCCAAGAGCCGCATCGAGAGCAACAGGGCGGCGACCATGGTGGCCGCCGACGAGTCGTAGAAAAATTGCGTCAGCAGCTGGGCCGACAGTCGCTTCGTGTCCAGGCTCGCGAAGTAGAACAGGATGCCGTCGACCAACAACGCGGCGGCAATGATCGCCGAACCGAGGGGGGACCGCAGATAAGCGTAGAGCTCGCGGCGAGCGATGATCAACGCGCGCATCAGGACGGCTCCGTGCTCGGCGCGGAGGCGGCCGCCGTGGCTGCGTCGGTCTCGGACTGCTTCTTTTTGCGGCGTTTGCGGCCGGACTGCTCCGCGCCTTCACCGAGCAGCTCCAAGAACATGCTCTCGAGTTCTTTCTCGCGGGCGAGCTCCAAGATGCCGAGACCCGCTTGCACCAAGCTTTGTCCGACGGCTTCGCGCACGTCACTGGTGACGGCCACCCGCAGTGAGGCGATGCCCTCCCCGGCCTCGGCGGGTTCGAGTACCTCCACCTCACGCACGCCGCTGATGCCGGTCAGCGCAGCGCGGGCTCTGTCCGCCGTGACTTGCGCCGAAGCTCCGGACGCTCGCAGCGTGAGTGCGATGCGCATGCCTTGTTTGAGCGTGGCGCTCAGCTCGGTCTCGGTGCCCGACCAGGCGATGCGCCCGTCATCGATCACCAGAATGCGATCACAAGTCTCACTGATCTCGGTCAAGATGTGGCTCGACACGACGACCGTGTGCGCGCCGCGCAGACCGCGCACGAGCTCGCGCATCTCCATGATTTGCACCGGGTCCAAGCCAGAAATCGGCTCGTCCAGCACCACCAACTCGGGCCCGTGGACGATCGCTTGGGCGATACCCACGCGCTGCTTGTAGCCGTGCGATAGGGAGCCGATGAGTTGGCTCCCGACTTCGCCGAGTTCGGTCAGCTCTTCTACGTCACCGACGCGCTTTTTGACCTGGTTCGGGGCGACGTTCCGCAAGCGCGCGGCGTACGAGAGGTACTCGCGGACGGTCATGTCGTCGTACAGGGGCGGGCGGTCCGGGAGATAGCCCACTTTGGCCCGCACCTCGTCCGGGCGCTCGACGACATCGAAGCCGGCCACGCGCACGCTGCCGCTGGTGGGCAGCAAATCACAGGCCAAGACCCGCAAAGTGGTGGTTTTCCCCGCGCCATTCAGGCCGAGCAAGCCGACCACTTCTCCCTGCGCGATGCGCGTGGAGAGCGGACCAATGGCGCGGCGATCGCCGTAGTACTTGTAAAGTTCCTGGATCTCGATCACGTGATTACCGAAGATGCCGCCGCCGGCCCCACCGGCCGACCCGGGACCCGCCGTTACCACACTCTGCCGCCGCCTGGGACCCCGGAGCCCCGCAAGTTATTCCCGAAGTCGCCAAAGTGCCGACAGAACTCGAATCGCAACCCCTGAGTGAAGCGCATGGTGCAGACGGCGCACGCATGCATCATCCGCTCGCGGCCGCTTCGCCTCGCGCGATCTCGGCCACCGAGCTGGCCACGCGCGTCCGGGCGGCAGGCCAGGAGTTGGGCTTCGCACGCGTTGGATTCGCAGCCATCGATCCGTTGGAGTTGGGCGCCGAACGCTTGTCAGCGTGGCTGAACGCGGGTCGTCATGCGGAGATGACCTACTTGGTCGACGGCCTGCGTCACGACCCGCGCCAGCTGCTGCCCGAGGCCAAAACGCTGATCGCCGTCGCCCTCGCCTACCCCGCGAGCCCCGACCTCGTCCCGCTGCGCCGGGGGGAAGACGGACCGCCGCTGACTGGGATCGTAGCTCGCTACGCCCGCGGCGAGGACTATCACGACGTGATGCGCAAGAAGCTACGGCGCTTGGCGGACGCAGTGGCCAATCTGCTCGGTCGGCCAGTGCTCGCGCGGCACTGTGTGGACACCGCGCCCCTCCTGGAGCGCGCCGCCGCAGAACGCGCGGGGCTTGGCTTCGCCGCAAAATCGACGATGACGATCATCCCCGGTGTGGGCAGCTACGTAATGCTCGGCGAGCTGCTGATCGACGCCGAGATCAGCGCGGATGCGCCGATGGCGCCGCGCTGCGGTTCCTGTCGACTTTGCCTAGACGCGTGTCCGACGGGTGCGATCGTGGACGCGCACGTGGTCGACGCGCGACGTTGCATCTCTTACCTCACGATCGAAGAGAGCGGGCCCATCCCGCGTGATTTGAGGCCTTTGATCGGAGCGCGCGTGTTCGGCTGTGATGTCTGTCAAGACGTGTGCCCGTTCAATGCCAGCGCCGAGGGCAAACCCTCGGCCCCCGAGTTTGCCCCGCGCCCCAACCTGTCGGCTCCGGATTTGATTGGGCTCTTGGAGCTCGGCTCGGCGCGCTATCGGCAACTGGTCAAAGGCAGCGCGTTGCGCCGCACGCACCGCGCCCAGCTGGCGCGCAACGCGGCCATCGCGCTCGGCAACAGCAAGGACGCGCGCGCGGTGATCCCCCTCGCCCGCGCGGTCGCCGCGCACACGAGCGCGCTGGTACGCGGTCACGCGGCCTGGGCCCTCGGAGAAATCGGCGCGGTTGCCCGCGAGCACGCGCTGCAAGTGCTGATTTGCGCGAGCGAACACGACGCAGACGCATTCGTGCGTGAAGAAGCCGCGCTCGCCCTGGAGCGACTCGCCCCGGGCTGACGCTCAAGGCTTGGAGATTGCGGTCGCCGCTTCGAGCGCGGCGGCTTCGGCCGCCCATTGGGCGCGTTGTTCTTTGGTGTCGCGCACGTCGAAGTCATCGGTCGAACGCGGAAAGATTGGCGAGTGGTAGGCTTGCCGCAAGAGGTCGAGCGTCACCTGGGGCTGCGCTTCGGCGAGATTCTCCTGATCCGGATCAGGAGACGCGAGATCGTAGAGCTCGGGTAAGGCGGCCTCGAACGACAGCACGATCTTCCAATTTCGCACGGGGTCGACCACGCCCACCCGCACGAGTAAATCCTTCGACGCCGCCGTGAGCAGCAGCGGTAGCCGACGCGGCGGGCGATTGGGCACCAAGTAGCCGAGCAGGTCTTCGCCCTGATAGCCGCCCATGTCCGGGTTTTGCAGCATGTAGCGTGAGATCGTGGGTGCCACGTCGACCAGCGAGACGCGTTCGTCGATTCGTCGCGCGCCGACGCCGGGCGCGTGAAGCACGAGTGGCACGCGCACCAGCTGATCCCAAAGAAACACCGAGTGCACCCAAAAACCGTCCCGCCCGAGCGCCTCACCGTGGTCGGAGACGAACAACACGACGGTGTTCTCCATCAATTTGCGCTTCTCGAGCTCGCCGATCAGCCGTCCGAACTCGGCGTCGACGCCCGCCGCAATCGCGCGGTAACGCCAGGTCTGGTCGTCGTTGTCGATGGGAATTTGGTGCGTTTCGGCCAGATGCTCGACATACGGCGTGTCGAGCTCGTGCCAATTGTGTTGATCGAAGTTGAACAGCCACAACAAAAACGGCTTGGAGGTGTGCGCGCGCGTGCCCAAAAACTCGACCGCCCGATCCACTACTGGGCGGGCGGTGCTCTGCTGCGCGCCGTAGCCCCAGACTTGCATCTCCTGCGGGTAATCTTCGATGTCCGTCGTGCGGTCGAAGCGGAATTCCGGGCGCAGTTTGCCGATGAACTCACGCGCCGACTTCGCGATCACCAGCTGCCGGTCGTAGCCGGCGTGAGTCGCGACTCGCAGCAAGTCGTTGGCGGGCGTGGTCGATACGTCGTAGTTACCACCGGTCAGTGCCGGCAACGAGCGCAGCGTGTCCGAACCGGCGGCATAGGCGTGGCGAAAATCGAGCGAGCTCGCAGCGAAGCGCGCCAAGTTCGGCATCACCTTCGGATCCCGCGCGACATCGTTGCGCAAGGTGTCCACGTAGTAGACGATCACGTTGTAGCCGCGCTTGGGGCCGCGCAGCGCGTCGATGCGAGCGGCGAATGCAGGCTCTTCAACCAGCGGATTGAGCCACTGGGACGCGATTTTCGGCGGCCCGAGCGGAAAGCGCTCGCGCACGCGCGCGACCCGCGACATGTGCAGGCCCGGCCAGTGGCGCGGGGCCTTGAGGAATTCCTCGGCGACCTGTTCCCGGCGCAGCACGCGGCCGACGTACGCTTCCTCCAGCCATACGTGACGTAACCAGGCGTCGATACGCACGCGGATTGCGGGCAGTGTGACGAACGCGGCGAGCCACAAGACGCCGAGTGCGCCCAGGCCCCGCACCACCGCCTCGCCACCCCCGGAACGCAACGTGGAGGCGTGCAGCGAGAGCGCGGCCGCGGCGCCCAAGAGCAACGCCGCCGACAGCTCCAATATGGTGTGGATGCGCGAGTAGAGCGAGACGTACTGCGTCAGATCGATCCACACCACGAGCGCGCCCGATGACGCAAACAGCGCTACAACCCCCCAAAATAAAAGCCAACGCTTGCCCGAAAGCAGCCGAAGCGCGACGAGCAAGGCGGCGGCGCCAACGGCCGTGGCCGAGCCCGCACCGAACATGAATGCGACCGGGCCGATGGTGCGCAGCAACGTGCGCGCCACGTGCTCACCGCTGAACGTGTAGATGGCGGTGCTCATGCTGGCTAGAGCGCCAACCACCCCATAGAACGCCGAGCGAAGGAGCAGGACTCGCCGCTCGCTGCCCCGCAAGCGGCGCGCGAGCACGCGCCACTCGAACCAGACCAGGCCCGAAGCGAGCACACCGAGCAGGGCCCCCACCATCGCGTACAGCCCCAGCGAGGCGGCCACGTGCCGCGTCCCTGAGAAGTAGGCCCAGCCGGACCGCACGCAGGCGTCGGCCGCCACCATGCACCAGGTCGAAAGCACACCGGCGCTCACCAGACGCGCCAGTAAACCCAGGAAATTCAAAGGGCTAGTGCCCTGGGACGGGGAGAGCTCAGAGGCCAGAGTGCGTTCTGCCCCAGGGGTGAGCGCGCTCGAAATGAGCGCTGGGGCGCGATGGGCACGGAGCATATTCAGCCCTCCCGCCGTTGTCACGGCAACGAAACCGTTTTAGGTGAGCGAGCGCGTCGAAAAATGCTCGAGCCTGAATCACCATTGTCTCGAATTGCAACCGCCCCGGGCGGGGGCCGGGCCAACGGTGTATCGCCGAAACAATTGGCGATGTTCGTGCTGTTCGGATCGCTGACGATGCTCTTTGGGGCGAGCGTGGTCGGCTACCTGATCACGCGCTCGCAGAACGACGTGTGGAAGACGGCCAGCATGCCGGGCCTGCCCCTCGGTTTGGTCGCGAGTACGATTTTGCTCGGCGGCCTGAGCATCGCCATGCACGTGGCCTTACGCGCGGTGCGTCAGAACCGCTTTGATGCGCTGCAACGCGCGCTCACCCTTGCGTTGCTCCTGGGCTTGGCTTTCGTCGTGGGCCAGGCCGAAAATTGGCGGTCGATGTACGCCGCCGCGATCGCCACGGACGCGCGTACGCTGTACGCATTCACCTTCTACATGCTGACCGGCCTGCACGCGGTGCATGTGCTGGGCGGCTTCGCCCCGCTGATCGTGGTCTTGGGCAAGGTGAAGCGTCGAGAGTACTCGAGCTCCAATCACGAAGGCGTGAAGCTGTGTGCCCAGTATTGGGACTACCTGGGCGTGATCTGGTTGATCTTGATCGCGGTGCTCTACTTTTCCACTTAGTCCGCGCTCATGAAGAGCTATTTTTGGGATTTCTTCGGGCCGCGCGCGGAAGGTACGGCGCAGCACTTTCTGGTGCACCTGCGCGAGTTTTTGAAGAAGAACGACTGCCCCGAGATGCCCACCGGGCTGCGCTCGGAAGGCGCGGGGCACCAAGCGGTGTTTTGCTCGCCGCCGCTCGAGTTCCAAGCCGCCATCGAGCGCAGCTTGCGCCCGCGGCGTTCGAGTGAAGACTGAAAGCGCGCGCGACTAGGGCGAGAGCCGCTCCACCTGCCAGCCCGACGCGCTTGCGCGATACGAGAAGCGATCGTGCAGGCGCGCGTCTTGACCGAGCCAAAACTCGACGCGCTCCGGGTGCAACTGATAGCCGCCCCAAAAGGGCGGACGCGGCACTGGCTGATCGCCGAAGCGCGCTTCCGCATCGGCGATCCGCGCCTCGAGTACGTCACGCGAGGCGATCGCTTCGCTCTGTGCAGAGGCCCAGGCGCCGATCTGACTGCTGCGCGCGCGCGCCGCGAAATAGCGATCCGACCAGTCTGCCGGTGCACGCTCCACCCGGCCCTCGAAGCGCACTTGGCGGTTCAAGTTGGACCAGTAGAAGACCAACGCGGCGTGCGGATTGGCTTCCAACTGCCGGCCCTTGCTACTGCCGTAGTTGCTGACGAAGCACAGCGCGCCCCCAGTCAAACCCTTGTACAGCACGGTGCGCGCCGAAGGGCGACCGTCAGGGGTCGCCGTCGCGAGGGTCATGGCATCTGCAAATCGTGGGTCGAGCGCGTGCGCTTCCGAAAACCAACTTTCGAAGACGGCAAGCGGATCGGGACCGAGTGTTTCTTGGCTCACCGTGGTGATCTAGCGCGATTGGCGTCTTGCTGGAACTGCTTCGCGGCCAGCACCGACAGGAAGAAATGAGGCGTTACCGCGTAAGCTCGGTATCATTCGCGGCGTTCTTCTGTGCGAGGGAATTCGAGATGCAAAATTCGTCAATGAAACGCTCGGCACTGCTCGTGGCGGGTGCGCTGACCCTGGCCGGAGCGTTTTTCGCGGGTGCGGCCTACGCGGCAGACCCCAAGCTGGACGCGGCGACGGCCCTGATCACCCAGGCCGTGACGCAGCTCAAGGGGGCCGAGAATCCGGACCCCAAGCGTGAGTTCGGTGGGCATCGACGCGCCGCCATCGAGCTGCTCATGCGCGCCCAGGGGGAAATCCTAAAGGCCAAGCAGGTGGCCGACACTCCAAGTACGCCGAAGCCCCGCGATCCGAAAGAGCCGAAGCCCCGCGATCCGAAGGAGCCGAAGCCGCGCGAGCCCCAGCAACCGATCCCCAAAGAGCCCCAGCAACCGACCCCCAAGGGTTGAGGGTCTCGGCGCCGCCGGGCCGCCCCCGCGAGACGTTGGACGTGTGGCGACAAAGCCAAGCTCGGCCCGCGGAATTCCGCTAGTTGCAGCGCCAAGCATCTCGGCTATATGAAGCCTCGATGCGAGTTTTGGTCACCGGCGGTGCAGGTTTCATTGGCAGTCACGTGGTGGAGGGGGCGCTCGCCGAAGGCCATGAAGTGGCGGTTTTGGACAACCTCAGCTCGGGTAAGCGCGCCAACGTTGCCGCGGGCGTGCCGCTGTTCGAGGTCGACCTGCGCAACCGCACCGCGGTTCGGGAGACCGTTGCCAGCTTCAAGCCAGATCTCGTGAGCCATCAAGGCGCGCAGATCAGCGTGGCCGTCAGCGTGCGCGAGCCGTACTTGGACGGCGAGGTCAATATCCTCGGCGGCATCAATCTGCTCGACGCATGCGTCGCTTCCAAGGTGAAGCGCGTGGTGTTTGCGAGCACCGGCGGCGCGATCGTCGGCGAGGTCCCTGATGGCCAACGCGCTGACGAGGCCTGGCGCCCCGCGCCGATTAGCCCGTACGCGATTCACAAGCTGGCCTTCGAGCAGCTGCTCGACGTGTACCGCACGCATCACGGGCTCGAGAGCGTGGTGCTGCGGTACGCCAACATCTACGGCCCCCGCCAAGATCCCCACGGGGAAGCGGGCGTGGTCGCGATCTTCTTCGATACCGTGCTCGCCGGTAAGACGCTGCGAATCAACGGCATGCAGGCCGAGGGCGACCCCGGTTGCCTGCGTGATTACGCGTACGTTGGTGACGCTGCACGCGCCAACCTTGCCGCTCTCGCGGGTCGGCTACCCGATCGCATGATGAACGTCGGTACGGGCATTACAGTGTCTACGCTCGAACTCGCCCGCGAGATCTCGCGCGTGGCGGGCGTGGAGCCGCGCACCGTGTTCGCGCCGCCGCGCGCGGGGGACGTTGGGCGCTCGGTGCTCGACCCCACCCGCTTTAGCCGCGTGATGGGCACACCCTTGCCCCTCGGCGAGGGCTTGCGGCACACGTTCGAATGGTACCGCTCGCTCCAGTGAGGCGAGCATCCGTCGCGCTCGCGTTGCTGCTCACTTGTTCGTGCACGCCGGCGGCTCGGTTCCCCGGGTTGGGCACGGAGCCGGGCGCGCGCGGGGGGAGCGGCGAGCCGATGGTGAGCGCTTCCCTTCCCGCGAGCACGGCAGGTCCGGCGCTCGACGACTCGGGAGAGACCGAACACGAGGGCGACGACGATGAAGAGCACCTCGACGACGGTGAAGTCGCCGAGCCAATCGCGGGCGCGCCCCTCCCCCATCCTCTGGACGGCTGGTCCGAAGAGCGCATCGAGCACGCGGTCACCACCGATCTCCCGTCGCTCGGCAGTATGTCGGTCGGAACGCCCAACGCGGGGGGCCTAGTCAACGGCGTGCAAGCCGTCGCATCTCCCTTGTACTCCCTGGTCAGCCCGGGCTCCGCTTGGGGAACTCGAGAGACGCTCGACTATCTGAATACGGCGGTTGCCGCCGTGCACGAAGAATTCCCGGGCACGGTGCCGCTGGCTTTGGGCGACATCGGTGCGCGGCACGGCGGCGCGCTCAGGCCGCACATCAGCCATCAAGCGGGTCGAGATTTGGACATCAGCTTTTACTACCGCGACGGCACGCATTGGTACGCGCGCGGCACGCGCGACAATCTCGATTTCCCTAGGTTGTGGGCGTTCGTGCGCGCCCTGATCGCCAAGACGGACATCGACTTGATTTTGCTCGATCACGGCCTGCAAGAGCCCTTGAAAGAGTACGCACTCTCGATTGGTGAAGATCCGACCTGGGTCGCTCAGATCTTTCAAGGCGCGGGCGCGCTGCGAGCCATCATTCGCCATGCGCCCGGTCACGCGACTCACCTGCACTTGCGCTTCTTCAACCCGCTCGCGCAAGAAACCGCGCGCCGCTGTTACGGTTCGCTCGCCCGCCACAAACTCGTGAAAGCACCCGAGCAGTACCTCACGCACAAAGCCAAGAAGAACGAAACCCTGGGCATGATCGCGAAGAAGTACGGCAGCACCGTGCGCGCGATTCGTGACGCGAACGGCCTCCGCTCGAACTTGATTCACGAGCAAGCGGTGTATCGCATCCCGCTCAGCGGAGGCGGAGTTCGCATCCCGCACACGGAGCGCGTGCGTATCCCGGCGCGGCGGGTGCCGCCCGCGCGCCGCCCTCGTGGTGACGCGCCGCCCTCGCTCTCAGCGCGCGAACAAGAATAGTCGACCCGCGCTGTCTTCGAGCACGCACTCGAGCGCGCGGTCGGTGACTTCGGCCGCCCAATCGAGCGCGCCGGGCAAGAGCGGCGCAATCGGTTTGACGCGCACTTGGAGGCCCCCAGGTTGCTGGTTGATCGTCTCACACAGGTTGTTCGCGACCTCGCTCATCGCGCTCACGATGTCTTCGCTCGGCGTGGCCAGCGCGCGTTGCGCTTGCATCTCGCTCTCGGGCAGCGTCATCAGCGCGCCGCCCAGGGCAATCGCGGCCGCGCGGTCCGCGACGATCGCTCCGACGTCGTGTCCTTCGTCGTCGATCAAGACGGACACCCAACACGCGCCGAGCGCGGCGGGCTCGAAAGAAACGGGCTGCTTGTCGCGCACGCTCGCCTGATCGCCGATCAACGCATGCAGGCTCTCGTTGATGGCTGCGACCGACGGCAGCTGTAGCCCCGACGGTGCCACCGACGGTTTACCCGAGACGCGTTTCCCCGCGGGCTCGGATGGCAACACGGCGGGCGTCCGCGCGACCGAAGCCTGAGGCAGGTCCGACCCCTTGGGCGGCATCACGAACGACGGCGTGGGGGGGACGGATAGAACGTCGCGCCCGCGTGTGCCGGAGCTGAACTGGGATTCCAAGCGCTGCACGCGCTCGCGCAAGCGCTCGTGGGAGGCGCGTAGCACCAAGAGCTCGGCGCGGAGGTCTGCCACTTCGTTGCTGACCGCGCCGCTGGGCGGGAATGCGCTCGGGCGGCTGCTGTCACGGCGCGGCCCGAGTTCACCGGGCACCCAATCGCCGTCGACCGCATCGTACGCGCGCTCTTCTTCCGTGCGCGCGGCGCGCATCAGCTGATTGGCCGCCGCCGCGAGCCCCGGGTGGTCGCCCGAGCGCTTCAAATGCTGCAGCACCGCTTCGGCGCCCTCCAAGCGCTGCACGCGCGGTTGGAACACGTTGCGCTCCACTGGCACGAGCTTGACCAGCTCGAGAACCCAGGTCCCGCGGCGGCACAAGAGCCGCGCGGGCGTCACGCTCGTCAAAAGGTCGCCAGCGATGGACATCCAGTCGCGATGAACGGCCGGCCCACTTCGAACTTTAGCGACTTAGCGCTTGGCGCCTTCGAGCTTGCCTTCGAGCAAGGAATAAAGCACCGCGGCAGCCGTGTGCAGGCGGTTCTCGGCCTGGTCGAAGATCGCCGAGCGCGGCCCGTCGGCGACTTCGGCCGAGACCTCTTCGCCGCGGTGTGCCGGCAGGCAGTGCAGCAAGATGGCGTCGTGCTTGGCGGTGGCGAACGTTTTCTCCGAAATTTGATACGGTCCGAGGGCTTGCTGGCGCGCGGCCTTTTGGTCCTCGGAGTCCCCCATGGACAACCAAACGTCGCTGTATAGCGCGTCGGCCTCGCTGGCGGCTTCGGCCGGATCTTCGCTGATCAGGATCTCACTGCCGCTCTTCTTGGCGACGCGCCGCGCTGCTTCGACGAGGTGTTCTGGCATCTGATAGCCAGCGGGGGCGGCAATTGCGAAGTTGGTGCCCATGATCGCGCATGCCTCCATCAAGCTGACGGCCACGTTGTTGCCGTCGCCGATGTACGCGATCTTGCACTTGTCGAGCGGGCCACGCTGCTCGGCCAAGGTCATTAGATCGGCCAAACTCTGACACGGGTGATGGCCGTCGGTGAGCGCGTTGATGACCGGGATCGAAGCTGCCGCCGCGAAGCGCTCGACGTCTTCGTCCTTGAAGGTCCGGATTACGAAAGCGCGAACGAAACGGCTGAGGACACGCGCCGTGTCTTCGATCGTCTCCCCGCGACCCAACTGCACGTCATTGGGTCCCATGCTGATGGCGCGGCCGCCGAGACGGCCAATCGCGGTCTCGAAGGACACTCGGGTGCGGGTGGACGGCTTGTTGAAGTACAGCGCGACCGAGTCGTTCTGCAGCACCGTGCGGCGTTGATACGGCTTGGCCTTGAACTTGACGGCGCGTGCCAACAAATATTTGAAGTCGGCCCGTGTGAGATCGGAGGTCTTGAGAAGATCCTTCATGGCAGCTACCGGTCTCCGCTTATAGTCCGTCGTTCTGGCCCTGTCCCCCGTTTTTCCTGCGCACTTGTGCCTCGAGCGCGAGCCGCTGCGCTTATGGAGGCGGGGCGTCTTACGCTGGTGACGGCTCGGGTGAGCTGCTAGCTTGCGCCCCCATGGCGAATCCAACTGCGACCCTTTCCACCTCGCTCGGTGATGTGGAAATCGAAATCTACAGCGACAAGATGCCGCTCACGGCGGCGAACTTCATCAAGTTGGCCAAGTCCGGCTTTTACGATGGGCTGCACTTTCACCGCGTCATCAACGGTTTCATGATCCAATTCGGCTGTCCGCACAGCAAAGATCCGAAGAGCCCGCGAGCCGGCACGGGCAACAGCCCCGACGGCACGATCAAAGACGAGCACCCGCCGGACGCCAAGCTCTCGAACGAACCCGGCACGCTGTCCATGGCCAACACTGGCCGCCCCGACAGCGGCAGCTGTCAGTTCTTCATCAACACCGTGCACAACAGCTATTTGGATTGGTTCACACCCGGCGCATCGAAGCACCCGGTGTTCGCCAAAGTGGTGAAGGGCCTCGATATCGTGAAGAAGATCGAAACCACGCCCACGGCTTCCGGTGACCGCCCGGTGACGCCCGTGCAAATGGTCAAAGTCACGGTACACGAATGAGGCTTCGCCCCGGGTGAGGCGCGGACGGCGCCGCCGGGGCGATGCCATCTCGGACGAGGAGCGGGGGTAGGTGCGCAGCGCGCATTCCCCCGCATCGTCCCAGACAGACCGTTTCGAAAAAGATCTCGCTCTGCCTTGAGACTCGGGCCCGAGTCTGTAAATATTTCAAGGTCTAGCTTGAACCCCGCGCCCCACGTCCCTCCCTCGCGCCCCGTGGCGGGGGAAATCTCCCAAGGGCACGTGCTCGGGAGATACGAACTGCTGCTGCCCATCGCGGCCGGTGGCATGGCGATGGTTTGGGCGGCCCGAGTCAAGGGCACGCGCGGCTTCCAAAAAATCGTAGCGGTCAAGACCATGCTCTCGAAACTGAGCGAAGACGCACAGTTCGAGCAAATGTTCTTGGACGAGGCGTCGCTCGCTTCGCAGATCCGCCACCCCAACGTGGTGGAGATTTCGGACCTCGGCGAACAAGACGGCGTGCTCTACCTGGCCATGGAGTGGATCGACGGCGTTCCACTCAATCAGGTGATGAAGACCGCGAAAGCGGCCGGTGGTGTGCCGCTGCCAATCGCGGTGCGGATAGTGATGAACGCGTGCGCCGGCTTGCACGCCGCACATGAACTGCGCGACACCAAAGGTCAGCTGATTGGCCTCGTGCACCGCGATGTTTCTCCGCAAAACATTTTGGTCACGTACGACGGCGTGTCGAAGGTGGTCGACTTTGGCGTGGCCAAGGCTACGGCCATCGGCGGCGGCGCGACACGAGCCGGTCAGCTGAAGGGCAAAGTCAGCTACATGGCGCCCGAGCAGGTCCGCGGCGAGGCGATTGACCGCCGTGTCGACGTCTTCGCGATGGGCATCGTGCTGTACGCGCTCACCACCGGTAAGCACCCTTTTCGCCGTGAAAGTGAAGCGGCCACCATGTACACCATTGCCTCCGACGAGGTGGTGGTGTCGCCGCGCAAGTTCTTGCCGGACTACCCACCGAGCCTGGACGCCGTGTTGCTCAAGGCGCTCGCCAAAGACGCCAACGCGCGGTACCCGACGGCGAGCGCGTTTCAGCGGGCCCTCGACCAGTGCTTGCCCCCCAGCGAACGCGTGAACACCGACGAAGACGTCGGCACGTTCATGCGTAAAGTGTTCGGCAACAAGCGGGAAGAGAGCCGCGCGGCGTTGGCCGAAGCGTTGGCCTTGGCCGATCAGCACGGTGCCCGCGCGCCCGGTCAGCGCGCGCTCAATCCGCTCACCCAATCCCAGCTCAGCTCGCTGTCCACGGTTGGCTCGAGTAGCTCGTCGACGGGCGCAGAGAGTAAAACTTTTGGCATCCTCGGCAGCGAGACCGGGTCGCCGCGAAAGCTCAAACTGGTCGTAGTCTCGCTGCTCTGCGCGCTAGTCGCGGGCGCCGCGGCAGTTGCGTTCGCGTTGTCTCGGTCGACTCCCGAGGAGATCAAAAAAGTCGAGCCGGTCGCCGAGCCCGTGAAGGTCGCCCCGAGCGCCGTCGGGCCCAGCGCGCCGCCGGTGGATCTCGACGCTTTGCCGGTAGAAACTCGGCATGGCAGCGCGGCCGCGCCGCCCACGCCTGTCGCGCCTCGCAACACGCCGAAGCTGAATGCGCCGGCACCGCCGATCGCCGCGCCGCCCACTGCGTCTGCCAAAGCGAAGCCGCCCGCGCCGAAATGGCGCCAAGATCCCGGCTTCTGAGCTGCGCTTAGAAGCGGCCCGCCCAAGAGAGCCCCGCCACGCTATTGGGCGCGCTGGGCACAATCGTCATCCCGGCCGTCGTCGTCGGCGCGTGCTTTCGCTGCAGTACGAGCATGGTGACGGCGGTTCCCACCCCCACCACCCCCACGCCCAGCGCGATCTGCGCGGTCACGTTGTACAGCTTGAGGTTCGAGTACTCGCTCGCGGCGGAGCTCGGACAAGCGTCGCGGTTCGGGCCGCACTTGTCTTCCAAATCGCCGAGCGTGCTTTGACGCAAACCGAACAGCACGCCCGAGCCGACCAAGCTTGCAATGCCGATACCCCCGATCACATACGGGATCAGCCGCGGGTTGCCCTTGTCGACGGGAGCGCCCGTACGGGCTCCCATGCCGACGGCGGGTCGCGCCTCTTCTGGCTCGGGCGATAGCGCGACGTCGACGGTTTTTTGCTCGTTTTCGGCGATCGTCACGGTTTGGCTGAATGGCAAGTTGCCCGGCGCTTTGGCGGAAATATTGTGCGGCCCCGGGTCGAGCGGCACCGGCACTCCCACCGAGCTCGCGCCGAGCGCGACGCCGTCGAGCTGGATCTCAGCCGCTTCCGCGCCCGTACCGCGCTGAATCACCAGCTTGGGAATGCTGGCCTGCAAGCGAGTGACCGCTGCGTCCACCTCCGCTTTGAAGTCATCTCCCACGCTGTCGGCATCGGCGTACGCCAATTGATAGCCGCCCAGTGCGGTCACGAGACGGCCGAGCTTCTCCTCACACGACGCGATGTGGAAGCGCACTTGCGGCGTCATACGCACTTGCCCGACATCGCGGAACTGTTCGAGCGCGGTGCTGTAGTTGCCGGCTTGCTCGAGTTCGATCGCGCGCTGGAACTGCGCGCGCGCCTTCGACAGCTCTTTCTTGTCCTGCGCGGCGGCGGGCCGCGCGACGAGCGCGGTCGAAAGCGCTGGCAACGCGAACATCGCTCCTCGCAAACACGCGACCAATACTTGGCGACCGATGCACCGCGAGCCCAACTGACGCAGCATACTAGTGTCGATCATACATGCCCTGCCTCGCGCGAGCGAGCACGCTCCGCGGTGCGAGCACGGCGGCCAATGTAGGCTCGCGCCTCAAGGCGGGCTTTTCGGGCCGAGTTCGCTTTCGTCCAGCACGCTGGGCGCTTCGGCGCGGGGCTGCAAATACAGCTGCGAAGAGCGATAACGATGCACGCCGCGCGCAACGAAGATCTTGGCGACGGCCGCCGACGGCAGCGCCAGCAGGATGCCCATGAAGCCGAAAAGTTCCCCGCCCACGAACAGCGCCAAGATCACCCAGACCTCGTTCAAGCCCACTGTCTTGCCGACGATGCGCGGCGTGATCACGAAGCTCTCGAACGTCTGCACCGCGGCGTAGGCGATCACGACGCCCAGCAGTTGACTCGGGTGCCAGCCGCCGAGCAGCGACATGGCCAGCCCCGCCAGCAGCGCAAACGCGCTGCCCAGATACGGAATGAAGTTGAGGATGCCGGCAGAAATGCCAATCAAGATCGCGAGCCGCACGCCCAGCACCGCGTACGCCGCGCCGTACAGCACGGCCATGATCGCCATCACGGTCAGCTGCCCGCGAATGAACTGGCTGAGCGCGAAATCCACCTCGCGCGCGTAGCGTGTGACTCGCTCGCGGTAGCGCGTGGGCAGTAGTTCTCGGACGCCCTCGGTGATGCGGTCGAAGTCGTTCAGCAGGTAGATGGCGAGCACCGGCACGATCAGCGCGGCGGCGGCCGAGCCCACGACGGCGAACAGGCTCGTGAACATCGACTTGAGCATGCCGCCCGCAGGCGCGATCGCGGAGCTTGCGAGGTCGCGCGCGTGGTCACCGAAGCGCGCAACCCATTCGGTCGTGGAGTGTGGCACTTGCGCGCCGTGCTGCTCGAGCCAAGGCGTCACGCTGTTCAGCGTGGACATGGCAAGTCCGGGCAGCTCGCTCGCCACGCCGGCGATTTCGCTCAAAATGCCGGGCAGCGCGATGGCGATGAACAGCGCCAGCGCCGCCGCTCCCCCACCCAGCACGATGACGATGCCTACGGGTCGCGGCAGGCGCCACTTCTCGAAGCGGTCGAGCACCGGGTCGAGCAAGTAGGCGATGGCAAAAGACAAGAAAATTGGCGTCAAAACGCCGCGCAGCCAATACAGCACACCTGCGCCGAACAAGGCCACGGCCAGCCAATACAGCCCACGTGGCGGAACCACGATCCGGCGCTCGGTATTCACTGGCGCACTCTACCGCCAGGTCTCGGTGTTTTTCGAGTAATCTGCGGTGGGCGCCCTACGCGCCGCGCGCTGCCTGTGCCATCGTTCGCAGCGCTTGGCCGACGATCGAAAAATCCCCGAAGGTCGCGTCGGACGCTTCGTCCGACTCGCACGTTTGGGCGCTCGCACCAGCGCCAGCTTGCTCTTCTCGAAGAGCGGAGAAAGCGCCGCTGAGCGCGCAGCGGAGGTGCTCGGCACGCTGCGCGGCGTGGCCGCGAAGGTCGGCCAAATGGCGAGCTACGTGGATGGCATCGTGCCCGAGGGCCAACGCGAGGCGTACGAGGTCGCGCTACGCAAATTACGGGACCACGCGCCGACTTCGACCAGTACCGAGATCCGCGCCCTGGTCGAGGCCGAACTCGGCGCTCCGATCGCGGACCTGTTCCGTGATTGGGAAGACGAACCCGTGGCCAGCGCGTCGATCGGTCAGGTGCACCGTGCGCGCCTCGCGGACGGTCGCGTGGTGGCGGTGAAGGTGCAGCACACGGGGATCGCCAAAGCCATGGAGAGCGATCTCGAAAACGTGGGCATGCTCGAGTCGGTGGTCGGCGGCATGGTCGGCAAGGGAGTCAACTCACGCGGGCTGCTGAACGAGATCAAGACGCGCTTTCGCGAGGAGCTCGACTATCGGCTCGAGGCGCGACGCCAGACCGAGTTTTCGCAGCTGTTTGGCGGGGACCCGCAGATCTTCGTGCCCGCGGTGATCGCCGAACGCTCGAGCTCACGCGTCCTCACGACCGAATTCGTTACCGGCTTCGACTTGGACGAAGCCGCGCTGCGCAGCGAGGCCGAGCGCCGCGCCTACGCCGAGGCTCTGTGGCGCTTCGTGTTCAAAGGCAACCTCGTGGGCGGAATGTTCAACGCCGACCCTCACCCTGGTAATTACATTTTCCAAACCGACGGAAAGATCGCTTTCCTCGACTTCGGCTGCGTGCAACCGATCCACGGCGGTCGGCTCGCGCCCGCGCGCGCGCTGCACCGCGCGGCCGTCGAGCGCGATGATCCGGAGTTTGCCCGGCAAGTGCGGCTGATCATGGAAACGCGCGGGGGGCTGTACGAAGATCTGGCGATCGCCTACTCGCGCCGCTGTTTCGAACCGTTGTTCGCGTCGCCCTACCGCATCACGCGCGATTTCGTGCGCCAGCTGGTGGTCGAAATCGGTCAGATGAAGCAAGTCGTGTTCAAGAAGGGCGGCAATTTCGTGCCGCTGCCCGAAGGCATGGTGTTCATGAATCGACTCCAGTTCGGCTTCTACTCGGTGCTCGCACGGCTCGACGTCGAGGTCGATTACGCGGCGGTGGAGCGCGCTTTCATGCTCGGGGTAGCGCCCGCGCCCTAGCGCCTCGCGGCTTCGCGGTAATTTGCGGCAATTGGCTGGCCCCCCGCCGCGTACCACGGCGAGACGAGCAGCATCCCCTGCGCGAAAGTTCGATCGCGAGTGTAACAAGTTCCGTCAACAACCGGTTGCACAAGGCCGACATCCGGTGCCAGAATGCGGAACTAGTTCCACACGATGCCCCGGTTGCGGGCGACAAGGCCCCGTTCGGGGCAAGGACCTCGGCTACATGAAGTACGGCTACTTCGACGATCAGACCCGCGAGTACGTGATCACCAATCCGCGCACGCCGGTCAAATGGATCAACTACGTCGGCACGCTCGGCTTCGGTGGCTTCGTCGACCATACGGGCGGCCTCTTGCTGTGCAAGGGTGACCCCGCGTTGAACCGCATCACCAAGTACATCCCGCAGCTACCCGGGTCCCAGTTCAAGGGCCAAACGCTGTACCTGCGTAAGCGCTCGAGCGCGGGCACGCAGATTTTTTCACCGCTGTTCGTGCCCACGCTGGACGCCTACGAGCGCTTCGAATGTCGGGTCGGCCTCGGTTACACTCAGTTCGATACCGAGTTCTACGGCATCCGCAGCCAGATCAGCATCTTCGTCCCCAAGGGTGACGCGGTCTTGGTGCAAGAGATCAGCATCACCAATCTGGGCAGCGAGGCGGTCGAGATCGATGCCGTCCCCCTGCTCGAGTACACGCACTTCGACGCGCTGAAGCAGTTCATGAATGCGGACTGGGTGCCGCAGACCATGATGAGCGAGGCCCATGAAGACGGCGCGGGCCGCAAGATCTTGGCTCAGTTCGCCTTCATGAATCGCGACCAGCGGCAGACGTACTTCACCGCCAACGTAGCCGCGAGCTCGTTCGAGACCGATCGCCGGGTGTTCCTCGGCGACAACGAGTACGGCACATTTCAGCGGCCAAAGAGTCTGGAGAGCGCCGAGCTCTCGAACACCTTGGCCCTGCGTGGTGACAACGTTGGCGCGCTCATGCTGCCGCTCGGCTCGCTCGCTCCCGGGGAGACCAAGCGCTTCGTCACCTTGCTCACCCAGCAAGAAGGCTCGCGCACCGAGAGCTTGGCGCGGGCGCGCGCCTTGTTCGAAAAGTACGGCCGCCACGAGACGGTCGCCTCGGCGCGCACGGCCATGGGCAAAGACTGGGATGCCTACCTCGGCCGCGTGCAGGTGAACACGCCCGACGCCAGCATGAACAGCATGCTGAACGTGCACAACCCGCGTCAGTGTTACATGACCAAGAATTGGTCGCGTGATCTGTCGCTGTATCAGCTCGGCTTCGGCGGCCGCGGCATGGGCTTCCGCGACAGCTCGCAAGACGTCATGGGCGTGATGAGCAACATGCCCGAAGAGGCGCGCGAGCTGATCGAAAAGCTCCTCAGCGTGATGAAGAGCAACGGCTCGGCCATGCACCAGTTCTACGCCTCGACGATGGTGGCAAACGAGGGAGACTCGCGCGAGTACGAAGACCGCCCGAACTTCTACGGCGACGACCATTTGTGGATCGTGTTCGCGGTCTGCGCATACCTGAAAGAGACGGGCAACCTGCGCTTCCTCGACCAGGTGCTGCCCTACTACGAGAAGGACAAGCACGGCGCGCCGCGCGAGCAAGGCACGGTGCTGAACCACCTGCAGCGCGCGGTCGACTTCACCAAGAGCAACGTCGGCCGTCACGGCTTGCCCCTGCTCGGCTTCGCCGATTGGAACGACACCGTCAATTTGAAGACGGGCGCCGAGTCCTTGTTCGTCGCCAACCAATACGGCAAAGCATTGCTGGATCTGATCGAGCTGTTCGAGTTCCGCGGCGACCACGCGCAGGCGAATCGCTACCGCGCGGACTACGAGCACATGCGCGGCTTGGTCAACGAGTACGCCTGGGACGGCGAGTGGTACGTGCGCTACTTCGATCACGACGGCTCGCCAATCGGCTCGAAGAAGAACGCTCAGGGGCAAATCTGGACCAACGGTCAGAGCTGGCCCGTGATCTCCGGCTTCGCCCCGCGTGAGCGCGCCCAGCGCGCGCTCGACTCGGTGAATCGGCTGCTCAATACCCCCAATGGGATCAAGCTCAGCGCGCCGGGCTACGACGGCTTCGACCCCGAAAAAGGCGGCGTGACCACCTATCCGCCGGGCGCCAAGGAGAACGGCGGCATCTTCCTCCACGCGAACCCCTGGGTAATGATCGCCGAAACGCTGGTTGGTAACGGCGACCGCGCCTTCGAGTACTACAACCAAATCAACCCCGCCGCGAAGAACGACGTAATCGACACCTACGAGTGCGAACCGTACGTGTACGCCCAGAACATCCTGGGCAACGAACATCCGCAGTTCGGTCTGGCCCGCAACAGCTGGCTCTCGGGCACCGCTTCTTGGGTCTACCAAGTCGCCACCAAGTATATCTTGGGCATCATGCCGGGTTACGCGGGACTCGAAATCGACCCCTGCATCCCCAAAGCTTGGGACGGCTTCAGCGTCCGTCGTCGGTTCCGCGGCGCCGAGTACCTGATCGAGGTCACGAACCCCGAGCATGTCTCCAAGGGCGTGCAAAAGCTGGTCGTCGACGGCGCGCCGGTGGCGGGCAACGTCATCCCCGCCTTCGACGACGGCAAGACGCACAGCGTGCAGGTCACGCTCGGTGCGCTGGCGGACACGGGCGAGCAAGCCGCGCAGTAATCCTGCGCGGCGGTTGCGTCACTCCAAGGGGTGATTGTATCGATGGTCACGCGCTACGGCGCGTGACGCCCCAGCCTTCGGCGGCCCGTTTCGACGCTCGCCGAAGCCTGCCCATGCGGCTCGTTCGCGCTCAGCGCGACCTGCTACGGGCAGGAGGCCGGCGACACGCCGGGTGCGTCCGCGTTCAGCCAGTCGAGGAGCAGCTCGGACTCGCTGGACGACAGCGAGCCGCCGGCGGGCATCGTGCCCGCCGCGATCGCCGAGGATGAGCTGGTCGCGTTCGACTGCAAATCGAGCAGCGTGACGAGCGCCATCGGCGCGCCCCCGATCGGCGGATTGCCGTGACAATCACGGCATACGCGCAGGGCCGCGTACACGTTGCACGGGATCATCTGAGGCGCGGTCGATCCCGCCGTGCCCGCCGCTCCGTCCGTGCCCGCCTTTCCGCCGCCGTCCGCGCCGGCTCTTCCGTCGCTGCCGCCCGCGCCGCCTTTGCCCGCGGTGGCGTCCGCGCCGCCTTTGCCCGCGGTGGCGTCCGCGCCGCTTTTGCCCGCGGTGGCGTCCGCGCCGCTTTTGCCCGCGGTGGCGTCCGCGCCAGCTTCTCCGCCGGCTCCTGCCTCGCGAGTTCCCTCCCCGCCGCTACCGGCATCTCCCGGATCGCTCGCGCCGCCGCTGGCGACCGAGCCACCCGCGCCCGCTTCCTCACTCGAGCGGCCCGCGGATCCGGTGCGGCCGGCCGTACCCGTGGCGCCGCTGCCGCCGTCGGCGGACAGCGCCAAAGTGTTGCTGTCTCCGCAGCCCCCCAGCGACAACACGAGCCACCAGCCACCTAAGATCGCCCACGGGCGCAAGTTGAACGTGCAAGTCATTGGCGCTTTCAGTAGCGGATCGGTGGCGCGACGCCAAACAGTTGCGTCGCGCAAGCGCGCAGTAAGTAGCGGGAGCCCTAAAAAGCCTGAGAAGGAGCGCTGTCGGCAGTGCGACGAATTGTTTCGAGGTGGATTGGGTGACCGTCTGGAGCAGGCAACCTCCCAGGCGCGTGAGCCTTGCGCGTGGGCCGCACAATCAACGGTGCGAATGCCACTGCGGTCGCTGACTCGAAGTCAAAAAGAGAGGCCGTATTCGAATTCGGTTTTTGCGTGGGACGCAACGCGCCGCCGAAGGCTGCGGTGACCCGCAACGCACCGAGCGACCATAAAAAAAAAGGACCAAGCCTCTCGCTTGTGAAGCGACGACCGCATGGGCAACGCGGCGGCCGAGCGTGTGCGAACCAGGAAACTAATGGCTAGCTCGGAATCCGAGTTGAACTCGACAGCACGCCTCGACTGGACCGACGCGCGATCGAGTTTGGAGGAGACTCGAGCCAACTGAGCTTTCGGTGATCGATCGAGTTGTGTCGCCACATGGGCTAGTTGGCTACATCCATCGACGGACATTTGGGGACAATTGCCATGAAATTCCGGACAAAATCGCGCCGGCCCGCGTCGCGAGCTTTCGCCGCGTCGTTGCTCGCGAGCGGGTTGCTGATCTTTGCGGCCGCGTGCTCGAAAACGGCCGAGGACTCAGGCGGGCCCTCGGGCGTCGCCGCCGGCACGGCGGGCGTCGGTCTCGCCGGTGCCTCCGCTGGTGGATCTAGCGGCAGTGTGCCGATCGCCGGCACCGGCAACATGATCGATCCCGGAAAACCCGGCTGCGAGAAGAAGACTTGCGCCGAGCTCGGTTGGGCGTGCGGCTACACGGTCGATGCCTGCCACAACGAGATCGACTGCGCGGCCGAGGGGCTCGCGTGCGCGAGCAATCAAGTTTGCATCGGTGGGGTCGATGGCCCGACGAAGTGTGTCGCCGGGGGCGGGCAAGCCTGCGCGTTGTGCAGCGCGATCCCCGACTGCAGCAAAGCAGGCACCGTGACTCACCTCACCGGCCGCGTGATCACGCCTGGACGTGACGACGCGAACGCGGCCAACCAAGTCGGCGTGCCGAACGCCATCGTGTACATCCTGCAAACGGACAAGGTCGAAGATTTGCCCGCGTTCAGCACGGGCATTCCGGCGGGCGGCACGAGTTGCGATCGTTGCGAGGACCAAGACCTCGGCCCCGTCTTGAACGGCACCGTGACCGACGCGACTGGCTCCTTCACGCTCGACGAATTCATCCCCGTCGACAAAGACTTTCTGCTCGTGGTCAAAGCGGGGCGCTTTCGGCGCGCCACCAAGTTCAAGCTGCCGGCCAGCGCTGCCTGCGAGACGACGGCGCTCCCCACCATGCTGCCGGACAATCCGACGCGCCTCCCACGCTCGATGACCGACGGCAGCGCGGTGAACATTCCGCGCATCGCCGTCACGACGGGCAAAGTCGATGCGATCGAATGTGTGCTCGAGAAAATGGGCCTCGCGCACGGCGAGTTCGCCAACCCAGAAGCCCCCGTCTCGGCGGGGGCGCCGCGCGTCAATCTGTATCGGGGTGGTCCCGTGGGGGGGCCGACGGGCGCGCGCATCGACGCAACGACCCCGCACGATTCAACGCTCTACGGCAGCGCCGCGCAGCTCGAAAGCTACGACATTCTGATCTCCGATTGCGAAGGCGGCGACTGGGACGCCGACTCCGATGAACGCCAAGCCAACGGCGCCAACGTGCGCCAATACTTGAACCGCGGCGGCCGCATGTTTGCGAGCCATTTGGGCTTCACTTGGCTCGAGGGTAACGGCACGGACCCGTACGCGGCCGACACGGCAATCGAGACCGGTCTCGACCCGGCCAGCACCTGGACCTCGACCCTGAACCTCACCACGACCGGCACCGGCACGGTTTCGCGAGGTCGTCCGAATGCCAGCCAACGGATCGAGAATTTCAGCGATTGGCTAGTCAACGAAGGCGTCACCACCGCGCCCGACTACGACTTCACGATCAACGAGCCGCGCAGCATGAGCACCGGGCTCGGCGAGAGCTCAGAAGAGTTCGTTCACTTGCGCGACGTCAACCAACGCACGCAGCAATTCTCGTTCAATACCCCGTATGGCGCCCCGAAAGAGGCCGTGTGCGGCCGCGTCGCTTACAGCGGCTTCCACGTTGCCGTCGCGTCGGGCTCCGGCGGCGGCACGCCGACCGATCCGTTCGAAGATGCAACCTTCCCCGAACATTGCGCAGGCGATCTGACGAAACAAGAGAAGGTCCTCTTGTACATGCTGTTCGATCTCGGCGCGTGCATCGGCGTCGTCCCGCCGCCCACGTGCACCCCCGCAACTTGCGCTAGCCTGAAAGCGGACTGCGGCCGCACACCCGACGGCTGCGGCAACTTGCTCGATTGCGGCCCGTGCATGATCCCGTGACGAGGCACCGAGCTCTCGTCATCCTCCGAGGCTCACCACCCCCGCGCTGAGAGCCGGCAGCTCAGCGTCGGGAATGGGGTGATTCCTAGCGTTCCCAGGGGGACACGTACGGTAGTGAACTTCGAGGAAGCGTCGTGGCCTGCGGCACTTGCGCCCAAGCCGGGTGATTGCGGTGTACGGCACATTACCGTACACTGTTTGAATCTCGGAGATCGCCATGGCACGACCCAATACCGCGGAGCCTCGAACCCACCGCCTAGAAGCGCGCATTGCACCAAAGGCGCTCGCCCTGATCAAGCGCGCTGCCGAGGCCAAGGGAAGCAGCCTGAGTGACTTCGTGGTCGCTGCTGCCCGCGAAGTTGCGGCTCGCGAACTCGAAGAACAGAACATCATTCGGCTGTCAGCTCAGGAACAACGCCAATTCGTCGCTCTGCTGCTCGATCCGCCCAAGCCGAACAAGTCTCTAAAGCGTGCCGCGGCCGCCCACACAAAGCTCGTCAAGCGTTGACGTGTCCCCACCGTTTGCGATCGAACTATTGGGTTCGCAGCACAAGAGGGAGGCGTTTGCGTGCGGCGTGGAGCCGCTCGACAGATATTTCAGAGAGCAAGTCGGCCAAGATGTTCGTCGACGAGCTACCGCTTGCTACGTGGCTCGCGAGATCGTCACTGATGCGATCGCCGGCTACTACACCTTGGCTGCCGGCTCGGTCTTGCTGACGCGCATGCCACAAACCCTCTCGAAAAAGCTGCCTCGTTATCCCGACGTTCCCGTCGCGCGGTTGGGACGCCTTGCTGTGGGTCAGAAGTTTCAAGGGCGAAAGCTCGGCGCAGCCTTGTTGTGGGACGCCATCGGGCGCGCGGCCCGGTCGGAAGTTGTCGTCTATGGAGTGGTCGTGGATGCGAAGGGTGCTGAGGCCGCGGCATTCTACGGGCGCCACGGTTTCAGCAGGCTGAGCGCGGAAACGCGGCAGCTCGTCCTGCCGCTTGCCAATCTTCGCGGAGGCATGGCTAAGAAATGAATCTTGCGCGGCCTGCACTCGCGCCTGCGGTCGGCACCGCGGTCATGACCCGTGGGCAAGGGTCCGAGCCGCCGCGGACGACCGATGAACACTCCATCGCTGGGAAGCGTTCTCCGCTTTCACTCCCACCACCCCCGCGCTGAGAGCCGGCAGCTCAGCGTCGGGAGTGGGGCGATTCCTAGCGTCCCCAAGGGGATTCGAACCCCTGTTACAGCCTTGAAAGGGCCGTGTCCTGGGCCGGGCTAGACGATGGGGACGGACGTTTAGGGCGGCGGAACATAATCCGTGGGCTCAGGTTCGACAACCCCGATCTGAATCATTTGGTAGATTTGCGTCGATTCTTTCCAGCCACGACGTGAGCCGGCCGTCTGCGGCGCATTTCTGAGCGGTTTGGGGCTCAGAGCAGGTCGTAGCCGGAGATATCGAGCGCGCGCAGCGCGAGGTTGGGCAGCGGGCCGCATTCGTAGTCTTCGCGTAGCAGGGCGAACACGCTCACGTCGCACGGCCGGCCATCGGCGTCGCGAGAGATCCCGCGCAGGGTGCCCTCGCTGACGAAGCCCAGGGTTTCGGGGATCTTGCGGCTGTGTCGGTTTTCTGGCCAGACCCGCAGTTCGATGCGCGCGGCGGCGTCGACCTCGAAGCCGACGCGGACCAAGGCGCGAGTGACTTCGGTCGCGTACCCCTTTTGGCAGTGCGCGCTGGCGACCCAGTAGCCGATCTCGCGAGTATTCAGCCCCTGTCGCAAGTGCAAGCCCGCGCCGCCGATCACCTCGGATTCGTCGCGCGAGAACACGCCGTAGGTGTAGTCGAGGCCGAGATCGAACTCGCCGCGGCACTTGCGCAGCCAGGCTACCTTTTGGTCGAGGGGCGTGGGTTCGCTCGCAGCCCACGGCACCCACGGCCGCAGGTGGGGCAAGCTGCCGTCCACGGCGAGCTTGAGCGAGACCGCGTCACGCGGCTCCCAACAGCGAATCACGAGTCGCTCGCTGAGGATACGGTAAGCCGGTCCCCGTGCTTCGGCGGAAAGCATTGTCCCGCATTTTCAGCAAGAAACGCGGATCTTCGCAAGCCGCGGATTTAGCGGCATTTCGTGCGGTTTAGGAGCCGTGGCGGCCGGCGGCTGCGCGCAGGCTCGATCTGAGGCAGGCTCGGGGGATGGCGAGCGGCCTCGGCCATCTGCGCTTTCGCTGCACGGGCTGTGGCAACTGTTGTCGGGATTTGCGAGTGCCGTTGACGACCGCAGATCTGCGGCGACTGGTTACGGCCACCGCGCAGCCCGCGGCGCAGATCGTCTCGTGGCTGCCCACCCGTGAGGTCGATCTCGTCGGCGAGCCGGGCAGCTTGGTGCGTCTCGATCAGCCCGCGGGGTACGCGCTCATGGTGCTCGCGCAACAGGACGGCGCGTGCGTGTTTCTCGGCGCGGGCGAGCGCTGCCAGGTGTATGGCGCGCGCCCGGCCAATTGCCGATTGTACCCGTTCACGGCAAGCTTTGGTGCGCGCGGCGGCATCCGCAGGTTGCGGCTGCTCGCGGGCACCGATTGTGATCACGCGCGCGATGGCCACAATGATCCGCACGCCCTGCGGGTCGCCGATCAGCAACGCTGGGACGAGCATCGGGATTTCTTGGCGCAGATCAGTGGCTGGAATCGCGCGCAAGGTCACCGCGCGCGGCTTGGTCACCGGTTGCACGGCAGCCGCGAGTTCTTGGAGTTTTTGGGCTTCGCCGGGCAGGAGCGGCGCGCGTTGTTAGAGGACTGACTGGCTCGTAGTGCCCCGCATCGGCTCACGTGCGAGGGCACTCTCTCGACTGCCCCTCACGTTCGAAACAGTACTGTGTGCACACAGTGCTTTTTCGAACAGGGAAGCGCTCCCGTGCTCCATTAGGATTAGCCCGCGCGCGCCGCGTAGCGCCGGGCTTCGAGGCATTGCCAGCTGCCGCGCTCGAACTCACCGCAGATGTTCGGCCGGACCTCGTAGATCGAGCAATGGTGCGGCAGGCCGGGCCGTCCCAAGTGCACGCACGCGCCGTCGGCGCGGGTCTCCATGGCTTCGTCACCGAAGTGCCCGGGGACGATCCGCTCCGCCAATTCGGGCCGCCCTTGGCGGCGAAAGCGCAGCAGATCTTCCACGCTGACCGGGATCACGCCGGCGTGCCCACGACAGCAGGCCGAGCAGGTCAGACAATCGAGCTCTTCAGCGACTTCGGACACCCGCGCTCAGCCTCGTAGCTCGGACAGGAACTGCTTGACCGCGGGCACCCCACCCTGCTCGAGCAAGAGCAGGCTTTGCGTGCCAACCACGGCGATGTCCGCTTTGCCGACCAAAAAGTTCACGTCTGCCTTGGATTTGAGCCCAAAGCCGACCGCGAGAGGCAAATCAGTCGCGGCGCGGCAACGCGTGAGGTAGCCCGCCAGATCATCAGAGAACTCGGTTTGGCTACCCGTGACTCCCTTTCGCGCGACGACATACACCAGGCCGTCACCTGCCTGGCCGAGTTCGCGCAGGCGTTGGTCGGGCGTGCGTGGTGAGTAGATGAACACGGGCGCGAGCGAGGCTGCACGCATGGCGGCAACGTACGGCGCGCTCTCCTCCAGCGGGCAATCCGGCACGATCGCTCCCGCGATCCCCGCCGCCTTCGCGTCCGTCACGAAGCGCTGAACGCCGCGGCGGAACAGGATGTTGTAGTAAGTCATGAACAAGAACGGGATCGAATGCCGTTCCGTCACTTTTCGCGCAAATGCCAAGCAGGCGTCGACCGTGATGCCGTTCTCGAGCGCTTTGGCGTTGGCTTGCAAGATCACGGGGCCATCGGCGATAGGCTCGGAGAAAGGGATCTGAAGCTCCATCAGATCGACGCCGGCTTCTACCATTGCGTCCACGAGTCGGAGGCTGGTTTCGAGATCGGGGTAGCCGATCACGATGTGAGTCATCAAGAGCAGCTTGCGCTCGGCGAGCTTGCTTCGAATGCGATCAACGAGCAGCATACTGAGCCGCCTTTCTGCTGATGAAGTCTCTCCACGCGGGGTCGTCGAAGGCATCGGCCACGGTGAAAATGTCTTTGTCGCCGCGACCTGATTGATTGATCAAGATCACGTCTTCCGGCGTTAGCGAGCCCACTTCGCGATACGCTTGCGCGAAGGCGTGGGAGGACTCCAGCGCGGGGATCAGGCCCTCTTTTTGCACCGTCAGCTCCAGAGCCGACACGACTTCTTTGTCCGTTGCAGACTCGAAGCGCACGCGCCCCGTCTTCTGCAAGTGCGCGAGGATCGGCGAGACGCCCACGTAGTCGAGGCCCGCCGCCACGCTGTGAGTGCTCATCATCTGACCGTCGGCGTCTTGCAAGAAAATCGTGCGGTAGCCCTGGGCGATGCCGACCGAGCCATCCTTGCCCGAGAGCCGAGTCGCGTGAGTGCCCGAATCGAGACCGTGCCCGCCCGCTTCCACGCCTACGAGCTCGACCTTCTCGTCTTCGAAGAACGCGCCGAAAATGCCCATCGCGTTCGAGCCACCGCCGACGCAAGCGTAAATACGGTTCGGCAACTTGCCGGTGATTTCTTGGATTTGCGCGCGGGCTTCGGTCCCGACGATGGACTGGAACCAGGAGACCATTTCCGGAAATGGATGCGGACCGCACGCGGTGCCGAGCGCGTAGTGCGTGCTGTCCATGTTGCTCACCCAGTCGCGGAACGCTTCGTTGATGGCATCCTTCAGGGTGCGCGAACCGGAGGTTACCGGTACGACTTTGGCCCCCAGGCGCTCCATCCAAAACACGTTCGGACGCTGCCGGTGCACGTCCTCTTCACCCATATAGATGGTGCATTCGAAGCCGAACTTGGCGGCCATGGTGGCGGTGGCTACCCCGTGTTGCCCCGCGCCCGTCTCCGCGATCACGCGTTTTTTGCCCATGCGGCGCATCAGCAAGCCCTGCCCGATCACGTTGTTCACTTTGTGAGCGCCGGTGTGGTTCAGATCCTCGCGTTTGACGTAGATGCGCGCGCCGCCAAAATGCCGAGTCAGGTTCTCGGCGAACGTGATCGGCGTGGGGCGACCGGAGTAAGAGCGCATCAACGCTTCGTACTCGCGGAAGAACGCCGGGTCGTTGCGGGCGTCATTGTACGCGGCTTCGAGCTCGGCGAAGGTCGCGCTCAAAATCTCGGGCACGAAGGCGCCGCCGAACTCCGAGTAGTAACCGTGATTGGATTTCATGGGGACCTTTGGCCGCTGCGGGGGGCGGATTGTAGCTCCGCGTGGATGCCATCGAAGGCGAGGGTTTGGCTGAACAAGGCGGTGTCGGTACGGCACCACAAAACGGCGTGCAGGGCGTGCAACGCGCCCACGAAATCCAACCGGCGCTCGACGCGTAGCACCGGGCTACCTGGTTTCAATTCGAGGCTGTGTGCGCGCTCTTCGTCGAGCGTGGCCACACTGAAGCGCTGCTGCATGGCGCTCGGGCGGAGCAGATAGCGCTCGCGCGCCAGCTCGGACAGCGAGCGACCGGCGAGCGACAGCTGCTCGAGACCCGGGAACACGGCTGGCTCGAAGTACATCTCTTCCAGCAGCACGGGGGTTTGCCCCACGCTGCTGCGGCGGGCGAGAAAGAACATGGTCTTGCCGAGCAGCGCGCTGGGCTCTTCCGTGATCTCGCGGCGGCGAACGCGGCCGAGCATGCGCACGCTCAAATCGACCCCGCCCTTGGCGAACGCGGCGAGCGTGCCGCCGGCCGAGAATAGATCGACCTCGCGCGGCGGCTCGTTCACGAACGTGCCGGAGCCTCGACGGCGCTCGAGCACGCGCTCTTGGACCAGCAGATCCGTGGCCTGGCGCACCGTGGGCCGACCCACTTGAAACAACTTGGCCAGCGTATGCTCGGAGGGCACGCGACCGCCGGCCAGGTACTCCCCCGCCGCGATCTGCGAGCGCAGCCGCGCCGCGATTTGCGCGTACAGGGGTGGTGCGCCGCTGGCTCTGAGCACGGCGCCCAAGTTGGCGCAGATTGGTCAAGTTGTCAAGACATCTCAGGCTTGGCGAAGCTGCTGGAAAATTCCTGTTTTGGCCGGGGCGTGCGATTCCTGACTGGAAGAGCGGGCGTCAGCCAACTACACCCATGCGGCGATCAACGCCGAACTTCAGCCTCCAAGGCGCCTGCCATGCCCTTTCGTTTCACGTTCAGCAATCTTGGCCTCCGAGCAGGGGGCATCGCGCTGCTATTAGGCGCTTGTGGTGGCGGGTCCGACGCGCCGTCGATGGAGCAGTCGGGTGGCGGTTCGGCGGTTCCCAACGCGGGCCGATCGGGCGGCACGGCGGGCGCTGGCGAGAGTGGCGCCGGTGCCGCGCCGGGGACCGCGGGCACCACGAATGCTGCGGGACGTGGAGGCGCCGCCATCGGCGGCGCGCCTGCAAGTGGAGGCACGGCCGGGAGCAGTGCGGGGGCGCCCGACGGCTCGGCGGGTACGCCGAATGGCACGGCCGGTGCGAGCGCGGCCGGCGCGAGCGGCGCCAGTGTCGGGGGCAGCACGGGTAGCGGCGGCGCCAGCGCCGGTGGCGGCGGCAGCGCCGGCGCGGGTAACGTGGGCCCCCTGCCCCCTTCGGTGACCCGCCTCTTTCCCGGCTCGGGAACGAGCGGCGTTTGCCTCGACGCGCCGTTGACCATGACCTTCGCGGCCGCGCCCACGCTGGGTACGAAGGGCACGATCGCGATCTACGCCAAGTCGAACCCAAGCACCGCGGTCGACTCGGTGGACATCGCGGCTAGCAGCTACAGCGACGTGATCGGCGGGCAAACCCGCAATCTCGTTCGCCCCGTGTTCGTCGACGGCACGAGCGCCGTGATCTACCTGCGCCGGCACAAGCTCTCCGCCAACACCGCTTACTTCGTGACCGTCAGCTCCGGCACATTCGTGGACGCGCAGAAGAACGCGATCGGAACGGTGAGCGGGCAGACTGCTTGGACGTTCACGACGGGCGCGGCACCCACCGCCGCAACCGCCATGCCCGTCAATCGCACCGGTAGCGGGCCATTTTGCACCGTTCAAGGCGCGTTCGATGCCATCCCCGCCAACGACGCGACGACCCGCACCATTACCGTCGCGGCGGGCAACTATCACGAGCTCCTGTACCTCTCGGGCAAAAAGAACCTCACCCTGCGCGGCGCGGATCGCGCGGGCACAGTCATTCGCTACCCCAACAACGACAAACTGAACGCTGGCACCTCCGCGCGGCCCATGTTTTTCGCGAACGGCACGACCGATCTCACAATCGAGAACCTCACTCTCTACAACACGACTCCGCAGGACGGCAGCCAGGCCGAAGCCCTGCGCGTTCAGGCCGACCGCGTCACGATCCGCGACGTAAACCTGAAGAGTCTGCAAGACACGTTGCTGACCGCCGGCTCGGTGTACGTGGTGAACTCCTACCTCGAAGGAAATGTCGACTTCGTGTGGGGCAACGGCCCGACATACTTCGATCGCTGTGAGATCAAGACGGTGGGCCGTGCGGGGGCCATCGTGCAAGCGCGGAATGGCGGAACCGGCTATGGCTATGTGTTCGTCGACTCGAAGATCACGAGTGACGCCAAGGTTACGGGCCAAGTGCTCGCGCGCATCGATGCCACCGTGTACCCCGCCAGCAACGTGGCGTTCCTGAATTGTCAGATGAGCTCGGGTATCGCCGCCAAGGGTTGGACGATCACCCCTGCGGGTACCTCGGCGACCGGCCAACTTCGCCTCTGGGAATACCAAAGTACCGATGCCAGCGGCGCTCTGCTCAACGTCAGCGGTCGCGACCCTGCCTCCAAGCAACTCTCGGCCAGCGAAGCGGCCACCCTGCGCAACAAACCTACCGTCCTGAACGGCTGGAATCCGCAGTGAGCTCGTTGCCCCGCGGCCCACTCCACGAAGGTTGACCGGCGCGCGGAAGGCGCAGACAGTCGAAACCAACATGACGGAATACGTGGTCACCAAGCAAGGCGCGAATGCAGAGTGGGGCATCAACGCCGAAGGGGAAATCCAAGAAATGCCGCTATCCAAGCCCGACGGCGAGGGCTGGACGCTGCATTCGGTGATCCCCACCCAGTACAACGTGATGGCCGTCTGGCAGCGTGAAGAGAAGCGGAAGAAGAAGCGCTGAGTTCGGCGCTTACGCCGCGCACGCGGATCCAAGCCTCAATCGCGCTGAAATCAATTTCTCATAAGAGTCGGGCTCAAAACTCGGGACCGCCACGGGAGCCCAGGCCCAAGCGACTTGCAAGAGCGCTCGGTGGTCGGCACATGTCGGTGCGCGGTGGCCTGGGTCCGCGCATGTGGACCGAGCCGCGGTCGCCTCTCCGAGTCGGTGCGCGATCGCACTTCGGAATCGTGGTTGGGATACGTTGCTCGACGCGGGTTTTGCAGGCAGTATTGTGTACGATTGCCGGAGGGGCGCGCAGCCGCGGCACACTTTGGCAGCCTGAGGAAAATCCGTATGAGAACCTGGCTTGGCTCGATCCTATTCGTCGTCTTTTCAACGTTTGCCGTGGCGTCCGGTTGCGGCAGCAGCCCAGAGGTCGTCAACGGTGGGAAAGATCCGGAGGGTGACGCGAGCGTTGGCGGGTCAGGCGGTAGTCCGACTGGTACCGCCGCCAATGGCGGAGGGTTCACCATCGGTGATGGCGGCGAGATGGGCAACGGCTGCCCATCGACCTGCGAGGATCTGAACGCCAACTGCGGCTTCGTGACTGATTCGCGCTGCGACACGGTCATCGAGTGCGGCAAGTGCCCGTCGGGCGAGATCTGCGGCGGGGACGGCCCGAGCCGCTGTGGCGTCGGCATGAGCGGAGAAGGCGGAGCATGCTCCGGTGCGGATTGCCCGAGCTGCACGCCGAAGACTTGTGACGATCTCGAGTACACCTGCGGTCCCGCGGGCGACACCTGCGGCGGCAAGCTCGACTGTGGGCCGACCACCTGCGCCATCCCGGGTTGGACCTGCGGTGGCGGCGACAAGCCCGGTCAATGCGGGTGCAAGGGCGCTTGTGAAGAAGTGCCGGACTGCTCGGAAAAGCCGGTCAAAACCACCAGCATCACCGGCAAAGTCTACGACCCCGCGGGTAATAACCCGCTCTATCACGTGTTCGTCTACGTCGCGAATAACCCCAGCGACCCGGACTTGAAAGACTTCCCCGCCGGCATCACCTGTGACGTGTGCGGCGCGACGGCCGCAGGGTCGCCCTTGCTCTCCGAGGGCGACCAATTCGGCACCTACACGGATGTGGACGGCAGCTTCACCTTGAAGGGCGTGCCCGTCGGTAAGGGCGTCACCCTGGTGATTCAGCTCGGCCGTTGGCGCCGCGTCTTCAAGGTCGACGTCGACACGCCGTGTGGCCCGAACCCGATCGCAGACAAGACGCTGAAAATGCCGGCCAAACAGTCCGAGGGCAACATCCCGTTGATGGCGATGGTCACCGGTCGCCGTGACTCGCTCGAATGCGTCTTGCGCAAGATGGGCATCGACGGCACGGAGTTCACGAACCCCGCAGACGGCGGTCGCATTCACTTTTACAAAGGTTCGGGCAATGCGGATGGCAACGGTGAGCACGGCCAAATCATCAACGCCACCACGCCCTGGCAAAGCGCGCTGTTCAAGACGGACGCGGCTACGACCAATCCGGTCATCAACAACTACGACATGACCATTCTGGCCTGCCAAGGCGACGACTTTGCGCAAAAGCCGGCTGATCTGACCACGCTCCGTAAGTACGCCGCCGCGGGCGGGCGCGTGTTCACGACTCACTACAGCTACAGCTGGCTGACCACCAACGACGAGAGCACGGCCCAAGCCGGCAAGGCCGACAATTGGAGCGAGGTCGCCAAGTGGAAGCAGGACGAAGACGACCGCGCCACGAGCGCCGTGGGCCACATCGACCTCGTCAGCAATCCGAAGGGAACGGCGTTCAAGGGTTGGCTCGAAGCGGTCAACGCCTCCACGCCCGGATCCGGCAACGTGACGGTCGACGTGATTCGTCACGATGCGGATTCGATTTCATCGGTCGAGGGGCAGACGCAACAGTGGCTGTACCGCGACGGCACCAACAACAAGAAATGCCTGGCGGGCGGGGCCACCTGCACCTCGAACGCGGGTTGCGCCGCCCCCAAGGTTTGCAGCGTCAATACGGCTTTCAACTGCAACGTCAATGCCTGCGCGGCGCGGGTCTGCCGAAACAACCCGACCACGACTTGCACCAACAACAACCAGTGCACTGGCCAAGGCAATGCCTGCGTCGCGCAGACTTGCGTCGATAGCTGCGCTGGCAACGACTACACCGGCAAGCAGTTGCCGCTGCATTTCACCTACAATACGCCGGTCAATCTGGTTCAGGACCTCACCTCCACCCCGCCCGCGCTGCAGTGCGGGCGCGTGCTGTTCAGTGACTTTCACGTCCAAGACGCCGACGAGAAAGACAAGGTGTTCCCGCTGCAATGCGGCAAGGTCTGCACGCTGGACTCGCAATGCGCCACGGGCGGCAAGTGCTCGGCCGGCTATTGCCTGGACCCGATGACCCCGCAAGAGAAGCTGCTCGAGTACATGATCTTCGATCTGGGCTCGTGCGTGCCCCCGCCCACGACGTGCGTGCCGAAGACCAAGTGCCCCGCCGGTGAAAACTGCGGTTACTCTCCAGACGGCTGCGGCGGCTTGATCGAATGCGGAGAATGCAAGGCCGGTGAAACCTGCGGTGTCGGCAACCCGCCCGTGCCGAACAAGTGCGGCAAGGGCACGACGAGCTGCGTGCCCCTGACCTGCGCGGCACAGAAGCTAGAGTGCGGCCCGGCTGCGGACGGTTGCGGCAACAAGATCGACAGCTGCGGCACGTGCGCCGCTGGCGAACTGTGCGTCCAGGGTAAGTGCCAGCACCTCGACTGAGGTGAATGACCGAAGCGCCCACGTTCAAGTGTTCCGTGTGCGGCGCGCCCGCACACGCGGGCGATTTCAGCTGCCGTTACTGCGGCGCGGGCATCGCCACGTTGTGTTGCAACCGCTGCTTTCACATGAACATGACGCACGCCCACCACTGCTCGGGCTGCGGCGCGGAGCTCGGTCTGATCGTCGAGTCTGCGCTCCAGGACAGCCAGTGTTCGGACTGCAACGCCCCATTGGAGACGATCCGAGAAGCTGCCGGCAGTGTGCTGCGCTGCCGCAAGTGCGGCGGCCAGTTCGTGGAGCACGCGCTGCTCCGCAGCCTACTCGAAACCCACGAGCAAACCGGGCAAGCCTTCCCCGACGCGCCGTATCAGCGCCCCCCAAAGACGCACCTCGCACGCGTCCATTACCGTCCGTGCGCGGTGTGCCAGCAGATGATGAACCGCAAGAACTTCGGCGGAGCAAGCGGCGTGATCGTGGACGTGTGCGCGCGACACGGCACCTGGTTCGATGCCGGAGAATTGCCACAAGTGCTCGCCTTCGTGAAGAGCGGCGGGCTCGTACGCGAGCGGGCGCGTGAGCAAGAGCGGCTGCGCCAAGCGCGCGCCCGTGAACGCGAGACAGGCGGAGTGCCGTCACAGACCTCGCCACTCGCCTTCGATTCCTTGGCTCAAAGCGGCGAGCACGGCAGCTTTGCCAAAGACCTGCTCGAATTCGTAGTCGAAGTCCTCACCGGGCACCGCCGCCCTCACTAGCAGACCAGGAGATGGGGTTGGGATGGTCACGAGACCGTCGCGGGTCGCCCCAGCCTTCGGCGTCGCGGTCGCCCGTGGCGAAGAAGACCCTGCTCACCGCGCGTCGTCTCTTATCATCTCGTCTCGGAAAGCGGCGGTTCACCTCTCATGGCACCCCTCACGGCCACGGCGCGCTACGGGTCGTCCTCACGCCACGGGTCGCCCTCACGCGCAGCGAAAAGCACTGTGTTTGCACAGTGCCTTTGTCGCGTGACACGGGGCTCCGCCCGCACGGGGCTTCGCCCACGCGGCGTGTCACGCGCAGCGAAAAGCACTGTGTTTGCACAGTGCCTTTGTCGCGTGACACGGGGCTTCGCCGACGCGGGGCTCCGCCCACGCGGCGTGTCACGCAGTGAAAAGCACTGTGTTTGCACAGTGCCTTTGTCGCGTGACACGGGGCTTCGCCGACACGGGCTTCGCCGACACGGGGCTTCGCCGACACGGGGCTTCGCCCACGCGGTGTGTCACGCGCAGTGAAAAGCACTGTGTTTCACAGTGCCTTTGTCGCGTGACACGGGGCTTCGCCGACGCGGTGGCTCCGCCCACGCGGCGTGTCACGCGCAGTGAAAAGTACTGTGTTTGCACAGTGCCTTTGTCGCGTGACACGGGGCTTCGCCGACACGGGGCTTCGCCGACACGGGGGCTTCGCCGACACGGGGGCTTCGCCGACACGGGGCTTCGCCGACACGGGGCTTCGCCGACACGGGGCTTCGCCGACACGGGGCTTCGCCCACGTGGTGTCTCACGCGCAGTGAAAACCACTGTGTTTGCACAGTGCCTTTGTCGCGTGACACGGGGCTTCGCCCACGGGGCTTCGCCCACGTGGCGTCTCACGCGCAGTGAAAACCACTGTGTTGCACATGTTTACACCGTCCTTTTCTGCGTGACTAGGCGCTTCGCCGCTCGCAGCGGCGTGA